>Ga0131853_10000410_pt1 | contig 78041 bp, 74 predicted proteins | sample TergutLab28metaG_FD_92764 | JGI IMG/M metagenome (GOLD analysis project Ga0131853, IMG submission 92764) | Labiotermes labralis P1 segment gut microbial communities from Petit-Saut dam, French Guiana - Lab288 P1 (version 2) (version 2) | ecosystem: Host-associated > Arthropoda: Insects >...
ATTCCGCACAATCTTTCCACATAAATTTTTTCTTTTTAATGTTTCCCTTATTCTTCCTTTTTTGAGGGCTTGGCTTTTTGTTCCCTCTTTTTCTTTGCCATTTTATAGCAGTTTCTTAGCACAACATAAAAAAATTCACTTTCACGAATTTTTCTTGCAGCTCTTTTTTTTAATTATCCCGGTTTATTCTCTTCTTGGTTTGATTCATGACAAAAATCGGAATAAAAATCGCCACGATAACGCCAATAACTGCTCCCATCGGCAAACCCGTCCTACGTCCGGACACTTCGTCTGCTGTTTCGATTGGCTCCGGCGGCTCTCCGATTTCGATTATTGCAACGTCAGGTTCATCTGGCGGGTCTTCCACGCCTGTTGATGCATTGTTTACCAAGAATTGAATTTCCAGCGTGGTGAAATGTTCCGCGTTCGTAAGTTCGAGCAGATTTAAGTCAAGACTCAAATATCCTCTGGTTTCAAGTGTGGGGACGGGGCTGATTATAGGAATTCCTTCGGAACTGAAATAGTCACCATCAATCATAAAAGACAGAAGTTGCGCACCCGTGGACTGCGCATCCATATTGCTGATTACAGGAAGGTTTGTATCAATGCTTGCGTAATCGCTTGTGAATCGAGTTGGATCATCGAAACGCATAAAAATAATCGTTTGCTCGCCAAGTGAAAATGTGATTGAAGCATCTTCGTCGTTAAGAATTACCGCGCCGTTTTCATCTTCAAGTGATGCCGTAAATGTAGCCGTAAAAGCATCTACTGCCGCGAACGCACTTACTGTCGGTAAAAAAGCAATCAGTAAAATAAAAATCATTTTTCTCATAAAAATTATCCTCTCAAAAAAATATTTTTCTCAGAATTTATGTTACAATATAATTACAAAATTTACAAATATATTTGAGGTGAAGAAATGAAAGCAAGTAAAATTCACATGGGACCCTCGAAAATCGCGTTGGACTTGGGCGATGGAAGCGAACGCGGTGAATATGTAAACCAAGATTATATTTTACACAAGCTGGGGCGGCCTCACCGCGGAATTAATCTAATGTACTGTTATTATCCACTGGATGAAGGCTGGCCTACACGCGCATCAAAGTTGACGTTGCCGGCCGGAAAAACCGCCGCTTTTGCGTGGGATTACGCCTACGACGATTATTTTCCATATGAAGGCGGAATCGGCGGGACAACCGAACACGAGCCGTTTGAATCCATGCGCGATGTTCGCCGTCACGGACAGGATATTATTCTTACATTAACAATAGACCCGGCTGTTTCGGACGAGCATTTAATAAAAATTGCGGAAGAACTTCGCCCGTTCGGACGAATGATGCTGCGAATTAATCACGAAGCGATGGGAAGTTGGTTCGCGTATAACAAGCGTTGTTCATACCAAGAAGTTGCGGATTTTTTTGTACGTTTCCATAAAATTATAAAAAAGCACGCGCCACAAATTCAAACAATTTTATGTGTGGGCGACGGAGTGGCACATGCAAGCGGCAAATTAAAATACGAAGACGAATTTGCGGAAGCGATTTCCGTCGCCGATATGTGGTCTGCGGATACGTATCTTTCGTTGCACTGGGGCTGGCCTTTTGATATTGCTGAGCCGGGCGGAAAAACACACAAACGCGTGACAAACAAAGATATTTACGAAGGGCTAAAATTTGAACACAGCCGCTTTATGGCTTGTTCAGGCGGAAAATCGCGGCAGTTTGCGTTAAACGAATTCAACGCTGACGGCGACGTAAACGGCCCCTTCGAACAAGCTTCGCAAGTGGAAGATTTCTACCACCACTTACCGAACGAAGCCCCGTTTATATCCGCCGTAACATTTTATCAATTCCGCGACCGCGGACGTTTGGGGCTGGAAGTTGAAGACCCAAGCAACGCCGGCGCAGGCTACGCCCAACCGATTTTAGAAACGTATAAAAAAATAATGTCGCTTCCACAGCATTTGCCGTCAATGGAAATTGGCGAAAACATAGCTTTCCCCTCAAAACTGCGCTGGGGCGGCAGTGAAGACGCGGACGGCATTTCAATTCCCATAAAATTTGAAATCGCGCCGACCTTTTGCGAAGTAACCTTCTCCGGTGACGACATCGGCTTAAATTTAATGCTTGAAATAAATAATCGCTGGTTCTACAAAAAAACCGGCGTAAAAACAATTGACATTATGCCCGCTTTTTTCACATCAAGCCCGCCTCTAAATTGTGCGCTGAACATCTTCGCACCCCCGCCTACAGGCGAAAACGACCCGTCTCAAGGCGAAGACTGGGAAATAAATTATTACGCGGAATTAAAAAATCCGCCGGAAATGCGGATTCGTTATATACCCGTAATTACAATTTAGCCAATTCTTCGGTGAGAAGTGTATTTTTCACACGTATGTAAGTTCCTTTCATGCCGAGAGAACGGGTTTCGATAAGGTTCGCGCCTTCGAGTTTACGAAGCGCGCCGGTTACAACAGAGCGCGCAACGCCAAGCTTGTCGGCGATGTGACCCGCGATAAGAAGCCCTTCATTGTTTTTTAATGCCGCTAGAATTTGTGTTGCAGCTTCCAATTCTGAAAATGAGAGAGAATTAATAATAGAACGAACAGCTTTGGCGCGTCTTTGTTTTTCCGCTACGACGGCTTCCTCGCGATGACGAATTAAAACCGTGCAAACGCACAGCGCGATACTGGCGGCAAGTTTTTCGTCCTCTGTGAATTCTTCCTCGCGACGAAGCGTAATGCAGCCGACCTTATACTCCTCCCCTACCACGTCCGATTCTGACAAAACCTCCGTTAAAACATTTCCGTCGCGCCCGCGAACGTAAATGCTTGCAGATGTATGTACGCGCAACAAATCACAGACCCCTTCCAACAAGTCAGGGTCTGTATTTGTTTGCAAAAACTGATTTAATTGCGTTGTAAATAATTTAATGTTCATATTTTAATTATATCCTGTATGGAAAAAAAGCACAATGCCTCATGCAATACGATACATATTTATCGTTTTTCAATAATTTATTGTTGACATTCGTAACCGGCAGTTTTATAATGCAAAAAAACCAAATTACGGAAGGGGTATTTTTTATGAAAGAACCTGTTGTAAGTCGTGTTTTAAAAATTTTTTTGTATTTAACTTTTGTTGTGGGGTTGGTTTGGACGATTACTTTACCGTTTACAATTGACGTGCTTTTTAGGGTGTTTCGCAACGCGCCTGTTTTGGTTGCAGAGTATCGGTCGTTTGTGCTGCCGTTTTTGATGGCGGTGGCTGTGCCGTGTTTGTGGGTGGTGCTTGAGATGATTTGGATGCTTAATTCCATTCCGTCAGGGCCTTTTGTTAAGCGAAACGTGAACGCGCTTTATCGCATTGGCGTGATTTTCATTGTACTTTCGATTGCGTTTTTTGCTTTTAATTTTTTCTATTTGAATATCATTGTTTGGGCTGGCGGATTTTTTATGATTGGCAGCGGGCTTTTTGCGTTTACATTGGCGGAATTGATTAGGCAGGCGATTGTTTTCCGCGAAGAAAACGAACTTACGATTTAAAGGGGGCGCAGGAATGATAATAATTAACTTAGACGTGATGATGGCAAAGCGCAAAATCGGCTTAAACGAGCTTTCCGAGCGAATTGATTTAACCCAAGCCAACCTTTCGATTTTAAAAACCGGAAAAGGCAAAGCAATCCGATTTTCAACGCTGAACCGCTTATGCCGTGAGCTTAACTGTCAGCCGGGCGATATTTTAGAGTATAGGGAGGATGAGGAAAATGGAAATGCATGAAGTATTGGCACCTAGAATAGAAAGCAAAGCAAAAGTATACAGCAAAGCGGAAAAATTACTTTTACCTGCGGCGCTAATTATCGCAATATTTTTCGACCGATTGATAATCAATCGGCTATACGGGTTGCCGTTTTATAACGCAATTTTTTGGTTGAGTTATCTTGGAGTGTTTTACACGATTTTTTGGAAGAAGGTAAAAAACGATTATGTATTATGGTTTGTAACGGCGTGTACCGCTGCGTTATGCGTTTGGAATTTACTCTCTTGGGAAGATATAATTTATAGCGGACGCAATTTGCAATACACCATGATATCCCTTTTGGTAATTCCCGGAGTGCTAATGGCACACGCACAGTGGACGGCGCACTCGTTTTCGTGGAAAAGCTTCGACGGTGCAGTGATTGGAATGGTGCTTGCGTGGCTTGAAGGCTGGTTTATAAAACCCTTTACAGGGCTTGGAGAATTCTTCGGCATTTCTGTGTCGTTGATTTCACGCGAAAACAAACCCGTTATAAAACGCGCATTGCTTGGATTTTTAATCGTATTTCTTATGATGCTTTTTATAATCCCGCTTTTGATGGGTGCCGACCAAGTTTTCAGTCTCTACGTAAGCCGAATTTTTTCGCAAATGCAGCTCTCGTCGATTGCGCTTCATGGGATGGTTGTACTAATTGCGTTCGGACTGTTTTATTCCTTCCTGTGGAACATTGGTTTCAGCGAAAATAAAACAATCGTTTTTAACAACTCCGCAAAAATTGATAATGTAATTTCCGGAATTGTGCTTGGCAGCGTTATTCTTGTGTATACATTATTTTGCGCTGTGCAATTCACCTATCTTTTTGCCCGCGCAGGTTTGCCGCAAGGTGTGACTTTCGCCGAATACGCCCGCGAAGGTTTCGCCCAAACCGTTACCGTTTGCGCAATAAACCTGCTTATTTTCGGTGTTTTCCTTTGGCGCGGTAAAAACGAAAAACTCATTTCAATTTTACTTGGTGTACTTCTCGCGCTTACAGGCGTAATGCTTGTCTCCGGCGCGATTCGCCTGAATCTTTACATTGGAGTGTTCGGAATAACTTGGCTTCGTCTGCTTTCCGCATGGTTTATCATTTACCTTACCGCCGTACTAATTCTCTGTGTTCTTCGGCTTTTTAGAAAAGAAATGCCTGTGATGGGCATTTGCGCCTTGCTTCTTTTAATTTGGTATGTTGCTCTCGGCTACCTAAACCCCGACGGATTTATAAGTTGGTATAACACGAACATTTATATGTGATATAATTTTTCCCAAAAAGGAGAAAAACAATGTATTATAAAAAATGCGTTTTGTGCTTAATTGTCCTAATCACAATGTTTGGTTGCCAAGCCGTTCCAAGCGAAACAGGTCACTTAGTTGAAATCGACTTGTCCGAATTTAATCAATTTCATTTAACCGTTCTGCATACCAACGATTGGCATGGCATACTTCACGAAGTACCTATGTTCGCAACTTTAGTGCAAGAAATCCGCGACGAAACGGAAAATGTTTTATTGTTGGACGGCGGCGATTTATACAGGCGCGGCCCGTTTGAGGAATTTCGCGGAGCGGTAGAAATCGCTGTAATGAACGCAATGGGTTACGATGCGTTAGTCTTCGGCAACAACGACTTTCCTATTACCGATGAAGAGTTATTCTATGTATCGGAACATACATCGGAGTAACATCACCGAAACCGTGGGACAAAAGGTTTGATTTTACCGAACGTTATCTATTTGAATGCCCGTTAATTGTTGTAGAGCGATTAACGGAAGAAACAAGCAAAATATCCGATATTCAAATTGTGCTGTCTCACGCGGGGTTTGATTTTGACCGGCAAATGAGAGGCGTTAGTGCTGTAATCGGCAGCGACGACCACAGGGCATTCACAACACCTATTATAATTGCCGACGAGGACGGGCAACGAATCCCTGTGGTGCAAGCCGGCGGCGAACGCAATCATTACTTGGGACGGCTGGATTTGCACTTTATTGAAGTTGACAGCAAATGGGTTTTACATGATTTTTACGGCGTTTTATTGTCTGTGGAAGACGTTACCCCTTGCCTGGAAATCCAAAGCATTATTGATTATTTCGGATAACTTTTCACACGCTTCTTTCGGGTGATTCACAATAAACATATGGTCATTAAAATTAAATTCAATTATTTCTTTATAAGGTGCTTGAATGCGTTCAAACACCTTTTTTACATACGATTAAGAGAAAAGCCCGTCACCACTGTCGGTAAATTAAATCACCCAAACAATCCTGCGTTTATCCACATAGGAATCGCAATAATTAAAGCAAGCAAGCACGCCGCGAAATAAATAATGCCGTAAATGCTTTGGTGTTTATTTGTCCAAGCTCTTTCTTCGGCGATTGAACGGCTCATAACAGCCCACATATTTTGATATGCCAAGAAGAAAGCGTTGCCCGCCAATATAAAAATCGCTATCCAAACGAGCGGGCTTATTTGATAAGCTTCTTGAATTCGCGGGAGAATCGGTGCCATTATTGAAATTGTGGGAAGGAACATAGCGACATCGACCAAGCTCCAAATAAACATAAATGTTGTAACGGTAAATACAAACAACCACGGATTACCTGCAATAGGTCCCAGCGCGGGAACAACTATTCCCGAAAGCCACTCGGAAATCCCGGTTGCGTTAAAAATGGGGCCTAAACTGAACGCCATTGCGATAAAAACAACCAAATTCCAATTTGCGGCAGAGTTAAAATCTTTTGTTTCTAAAACTCCGAACACAAAGAAGCACAACATTGCAGAAATGCATATTATCGCGGTGGAAAGACCGTGAAAGCTACCTGTTAAAGATAATCCGAATACTAAAATTAAAATTGCGGCGGAAATAATTTCGTTTCTGTCCATTTTTGTACCGGGTTGTTTTTTTACCGCTTCAATGGCTTCTTTGGAAAGCTGTTCTTCGGGCTTTAAAAACAGTAATCCACCCGCACCCAAAAGAAGCGTTGCTATGATTACAGGCACAAGCAACACGCCAAGCCAATCGCCAAACGAAACATCTATGCCCGCGTTAGCCATTTGCCCTTGAATAAACGGCCCCCAAATAACGCCTGTAAGCCAGCCGGAACCCGGAATAAGTGCCATAGCAAACGCCGTTAGTAAAATCAGCGAATTACCTTTTGATCCTTTTTTAAGATTAAATAATTCGCAGCACTGAACAGCAATCGGAAGCATAATTGCGACACGCACTGTTGTTGCCGGGGTTAGTATAGACAATAATACGCCTATGGGAATCCACGCGAAAATAAGAGAAAGATAAGTAGGACGGCAAACTTTTATAACCGCCATTGCAATTCTGCGCCCAAGCCCTGTTTTTTGAAGCGTATAACCAAAGAAAAACGCTGGCACAAGCGTCCAAAGAGCCGTTTGCGTGAAACCGGAAAATATAACCGTCGGGGGCAGTTCTACAAGCAAACCAAACAGAGCCAAAAACAATCCGCCTATGGCATAAGTCAACTTAAACGGCTTAAAAATCCAAATGCAAAGGGCAATAATTATTGCCCCCAGCATAATATGCCCCGTGTTGTCCAATTCAACGATAGGCTTCGCCACCATAATAAATGCTGCTATCAGCACCATAATTCCGCTTCCGACATATGTCGGGTTAATTTTCTGTAACATTTTAATTTCCTCTCAAAATTATTTTTCCGGATTTTTTTATAATACTTCGCCTGTCTCACATCTCTTCATGTAAATTTGCCTCGTTCTCTCTCAACGCCTTCCATGCGACAATTTGAAATGAACCCTTACCGCCGCCGCCACAAAGTGCCAGAGCTTTCATATTTCCTCCTCTTTGCTATTCGTTGTACATGGTAAAAATAACAACCTCGGGTCTTGCGAAAATCCTTGGAGCGGTAAAGTAAGGGCCTATGCCACTGCTTGTAAACACGGGAACACCATCCGCCGAACTACTGAATCCGCGACCAAAACGTGTTCCGTAATCTGTAATGCTTCCGCGAAGCAAATACGACGGATAACAAAAAAATGTGATGTGTCCGCCATGCATATGTCCCGCAATAATCAAGTCAATTCCGGCTGTAGGCTGCATCATTGAAATATCCGGGTTATGCGCAACTAACAAAATAAAATCGTTCTCATTCGCACCCGCAACCGATTCTTCTATATCCGAAATTCTATTCCAATTATCTCTCACGCCCGCAAGATAAAAACCGCTGTGTATATGCGTTCCGTTATTGTCCAGCGGCATTATTCCGTGCCGTTCTTTCGCAGCAAAAAGCCTTACGTAATCATCGTGGTTCCCCTCAACGCCAAAAATACCGTTTGTTGTGTTTATTTCCGCGATTTCACGTAGCGTGTTTTGATAGTTTCTCATGTCGAAATCTCCACCAAGCAATAGCAAATCAATATTTCTTTTGTTTAATTCCTCTGCGACTTTTCTCATGGATTCATCGGTTATGGTATGCATGTCCGTCATAAACGCGATACGATAACCGTCCAACTCTGCCGGCCAACTTTCAGAGCGGAACTCAATCTTAGCATAACGAATTATTCTGTCCAGCGTAAGACTGTGAACTATATGTATCATCGGGATAAGCGTGATAATTAAACTGAATATTAAAACAATTTTAAATTTAATCTTTTTTATCTTGTGTTTCGAAAAATGCATACCCAAAAAAGCCCCAATTCCGCCGCACATCAGGGTGAATGAAATTAATGTAAATTCGCTTATCCGCCACTTATTTTTTAGAGCTTGCCTTTTGTCAATTACATACAAAAAAAATGTTGTTAAATTCAGCAACACGAAAATTATAAAAAAAATCTCGATAACATAGCGGAGAAATTGATAGAGAATGAATTCCAATTAAATCTACCTTTCAAGCCGTGTTCTGTTAAATACTGTCCGCTATTCTTAAATTTGTAATTTTATCGGCAATCATATCAAAATCCTTGTCATTGTGTAAAAGCAACAAATTGTATTTCACAGCGGTTAGGGTAATCAGTATATCAATTGTGCTTCTTGGCGTGATTCCCCTACGGCGCAAGTCGAAATACATACGGGCTGCTTCTTCGTAAGTTTTGGTGTTTTGCGGCAAACTGTACAGAGTTTGTGTTGAGAGATATGTTTTTAGCGTAAGAAATTCTTTCTCGCTTTTTGCCCCCTGCAATACTTCTTGAAATGTGTAAATTGAAATACCAAAAGGAACCTTCCTTTCTAAAATCGTATCGAGCAATACGGTTTTTTCGTTGACTATATCCTTGATATAGTCAATTAAAACAGAAGTGTCAACTAAAACCATTATATGCCTTCCCGCAGGGCTTTGTAATCATACCCTTCTATAAAATTGATTTTACCTTTAAGTTCGGACAAGTCCATTCGCGAATGATTTTGTACAAGCTCACGCAAAGCCAAGTCAACAACCTCTTTTTTTGTTTTTATCCCCGTAATTTTCAAAGCTTCTTGCATTATGTCATTGTCAATTAATATGTTAGTGCGCATAATACACCTCCTTGTGTGTATTGTATCGCGCATAGATTTAAAAAGCAACCGAAAAGGTTGCTTTTAATGTATTTATTCGCTTTCTATTTCCGGTGCTTCGATGGCATACGCGCACGACGAACACGCAATTACGCGTTTTTTGCGTCCTTTTTCAACTAGATATTCTTTGCACTCAGGGCACTTTTCGCCTGTGGGCAGGTTCCATGAAATAAAATCACAGTCGGGGTATTTGTCGCAACCGAAATATTTGCGGCCTTTTTTTGATTTTTTAATTACAACTTTACCGCCGTCGCAGTTCGGACAATCAGCTCCCGCTTCTTCAAAAAGCGGCTTGGCGTTACGACACTCGGGAAAACCCGGGCAAGCCAAAAATTTCCCGAAACGCCCGAATTTAATTACCATATTACGCTCACAATGTTCGCAAATAATATCGGTTACTTCGTCTTTAACTTCAATGTCTCCGATTTTTTCTTCGGCTTCGGCTATTTTTTCCGCAAGCGGCGGGTAAAAATCACGAACAATGTGCTTCCATTCCATTTCGCCAAGTTCTACGCGGTCAAGGTCGCCTTCCATCCGTGCTGTAAAATCCGCACAAACAATGTCTGTAAAATGCTCGTTCATAATTTCGTTTATGATGTCGCCAAGTTCCGTCGGATAAAGAACACGGCTTTCTTTTGTGATATATCCGCGGTTCATTAAAGTTGTGATTGTCTGCGCGAATGTTCCCGGACGACCAATACCAAGCTCTTCCATTGTACGAACCATCGTACCCTCGGAAAAACGCGGCGGCGGCTGTGTGAAATGCTGTGCGGGAACATATTCCTTCACGGTAAGCTTTTCTTTTTCGTAAAGCGGCGGAATGGAAACATCTTTTTCGGCATCCTCGTTTTTGCTGTAAACAGCCAAGTACCCGTCAAATTTTAAAACAGAACCGCTTGTTCGAAGAATAATTTCTTCTTTTTTGTGCGCGGCGGAAATTTTCACGGCAAGCGTATCGTAAACCGCCGCCGACATTTGACTGCCGACAAACCGCTCCCAAATTAGTTTGTATAATTTATACTGCTCGCCGCTTAGGGATTTTTTTATTTCGTCGGGCTTGCGTGCCGCGCTTGTAGGGCGGATTGCTTCGTGCGCATCTTGTGTGCGCCCTTTTGTTTTGTACTGCGGGCGTTCTTCGGGCAGATAATTTTCACCGTAGTTTTCTTTTACATGCGAAACTGCGTCATCATAGGCTTCGTCGGAAATCCGCATAGAGTCCGTGCGGATATAGGAAACAAGACCCACTGTTCCTTCGCCCGCGATGTCTACCCCTTCATATAACTGCTGCGCCACACGCATTGTCTTGGATGTCGCATAACCAAAAAGCTTGCTTGCTTCCTGCTGCAATGTACTTGTCGTGAACGGCGCGGGCGGTTTCTTGCGGCGCGTTCCTTGCTTAATTTCACTAATGGTAAAATCCGATTTTTTTAGCTTTGCTACAAGCGCATTTACATCCGCTTCGGTTTTTAATTCGTGTTTATCGTTGTCGCCGGCGTTGTAACGGGCGGTTAGTTTGCCGTTTTTCGCCGTCATAAGATTAAGCTCCAACGTCCAGTACTCTTCCGGAATAAATTGTTCGATTTCTTCTTCTCTGTCACAAACCAGCTTTAACACAACGGACTGCACACGCCCCGCACTTGTGCCTTTTTTGACTTTTTTCCAAAGCAACGGACTAATGCGATAACCCACCATTCTGTCTAAAATTCGGCGGGCTTGCTGTGCGTCAACCAAATCCATGTCAATTGAACGCGCCTCTTTCAACGCTTTCTTCACGGCGGTTTTTGTAATTTCGTTAAACGTAATGCGCTCTGTGTTTTTTTCATCAAGCTTCAAAGCGTGCATTAAATGCCAGCTTATAGCTTCGCCCTCACGGTCGGGGTCAGTGGCAAGATACACTTTTTTTGCCGCTTTCGCCTGCTTGCGAAGCGCAGCTAAAATATCGCCTTTTCCCCTTATCGTGATATATTTCGGCTCATAGTCGTTTTCTACATCAACGCCGAATTGACTCTTAGGCAAATCGCGCACATGACCGACACACGCTTCAATTTTATACGCGTTTCCTAAAATTTTACGAATGGTTTTTGCCTTCGAGGGAGATTCCAAAATTACTAAATTTTTAGACATAACATCACCTTAAGCTTTAATATATCGCGAGCCGTGAATTTTTTTCACCAGCCCTTTTATTTCTAATTGTGCACATAAAAACAATACGCGTCCGGGGTTTAGTCCGGTAATTTCCATTAGTGTATCTACGCTTACGGGTTCAAAATTCAAGCTATCATACACCTGTTTTTCGTCCGGTGCAAGCTGTTTTTTGGAAATTATTTCTTCTTGGTTTTTTTCTTCGGGAAAAATTCCTAAACTAAACAAAATATCTTTATAATCGGAAACAGGTGTTGCGCCTTCGATTATAAGACGATTTGTTCCTTCACTTAAACGGCTGGATATATTTCCGGGAACCGAAAAAACTTCTCTGCCTTGATCGATTGCTTGGTCTACAGTGATTAAAGTTCCGCTTTTTTTGCCCGCTTCCGCAACGACTACACCATATGAAAGCCCGCTGATAATTCTGTTTCGCGCCGGGAAAAACGCGGGTGCAGGCCTTGTTTCGGGCGGATATTCCGAAATAACGCAGCCGTTTTCAATAATTTCTTTACGCAAATTTCTATTTTCAGACGGATAACAAACATCTACGCCACAGCCAAGCACAGCGATTGTTTTTCCGCCGCCTTCGAGCGCGCCGCGATGCGCCATGGAATCAACGCCGCGCGCCATTCCGCTTACAATAACAACTCCCGCTTCCGCAAGCGGCTTCGACAAAACCCGCGCCGCCATAAGCCCATACTCCGAACATTTTCTCGAACCGATTACCGCAACCTTATGAGTATTATCCGAAGGCAACGTTCCAATACAAAAAATACCCACGGGAGGGTCTGGAATTTCCTTAAGCAGTGCAGGGAAACGCTCATGCTCGCGTGAAAAATACGCAATCCCGCTGTATTTCATTTTTTCAAGCAAAGATTCTATGTATTGCAAATTTTGATTCTGCGCGAAAATTCTTCCTGCGTGCGCCGAAAGAAACGCTCTTTCTTTTATTTCAGAAGTGTTCGTAAAAAAAACATCCCGCGCCGTGCCGAAAATTTCTAAAATATTATTCAATTTCCGCGAGCCAACAAGCGCAACCATTGAAGATAGCCATAACATATAAATGTCGTTGTGCATTAAATCTTCCCCTTTATGTAATCTTACCATAAATTTGTAGACGCACACAAATGTTAATGCTATACTTCGCGAAATGAGAGGAGTAAAAAAATGTTTAATTTAATTGTAGACAGCGGATGCGATGTAAGCAAAGAAATAATCGACGGTGAAACTTGTAAACTTACGCACGTTCCGTTAAATTTACAAGTTGGGGACAAGGTTTATGTTGACGACGAAAACATAGACTTAGATGAATATTTGGAGCATATGCACGCAACTTCGACTGCGGTAAAAACATCCGCGCCATCACCGAGTCTTTTTCTTGAGCAGTTTAAAGCGGCGGGCGACAATGTTTTCGTTGTAACACTTTCAAGCAAACTCAGCGCAACTTATCAGAGCGCGGTTTCCGCAAAAGATATGTACATCGAAGAATACGGAAAAAAATTCATTCATATATTCGACAGCCTGACCGCAGCCATAGGTGAAGGTGCTGTTGCAATGAAAGTAGCCGAGCTGTGCAAAAAAAACCTAAGCCCTACCGAAATAGTAGAGCAGGTTAACCAATACATTAAAGATATGAATACTTATTTTATTTTAGACAGGTTCGATAATCTTGTAAAAACAGGCCGCATAAGCCCCTATATTGCAAAAGTTGCATCATTTCTAAACGTTAAACCCATCTGCTGGGAACAAGAAGGCGAAATAAAAATGCTTGACAAAGCCCGCGGCTACACAAAAGCTGCAAGCAAGCTTATACAAATAATAAAAGATAACACTCCCGACATAGAAAGCCGTGTAATAGCCATAACCCACGTAAAAGCCTATGAAAAAGCCATAGCCCTTAAAGAAGACCTATCTGCCGCTCTTCGCGCAAAAGACATCATAATCATGGAGTGCCGCGGTATTACAACAACTTATGCCAATAAAGGCGGGGTGGTTGTGGCACTTTAAGGCTTGTGAATCCTCTCGAAGTTATCACAATATTCGCACCGGTATTTGCCGGAGCTGTCTGCCAGCCGGAAAATATTCGGTACGGCTTCAATTGACGTTATACATCGCGGATTTTTGCACATTATTACATTTGTAACTTTCTCCGGCAAAGAAAGTTTTGTTTTATTTATTATTTTTTCGTTTTTTATGTGAATTACGGTGGCGTTGTGGTCGATTAAACCAAGGACGTTTATATCAACGCTTTCCAAGTTTTCCAGTTTGATAATATCTTTTTTGCCGTGTTTTTTGCTTGTTACGTTCATGATTAACGCGACGGAACCGAGTTCGGTGTCTATATTCAAATAATCCAAAACTTTCAGTCCCGAGCCTGCGCGTAAGTGGTCAATAACTATTCCGTTTGTGATGCTGTTGATTTCCATTTTATATCTCCTTTCCTAAAAGTGCCATAAGAAGTGCCATTCGCACATACATACCGTTTTTTGTTTGCCGGAAATAAAATGCGCGCGGGTCGTTGTCCACATCGGTTGAGATTTCGTTTACACGCGGAAGCGGGTGAAGAACCATCAAATCGGGCTTGGCTTTTTTCATTTTCGAGGCATTGAGAATGTAGCTGTCTTTCAGACGGATATAGTCCTCCTCGTTGAAAAAACGTTCACGCTGAACGCGGGTCATATACAATACATCAAGCTTAGGCAGTGCATCTCTTAAATCGCGCACTTCTTCAAATTCGTTTATTTCATCAAGAACATATTCGGGAACACGCAGCTCGTCGGGCGAAATTAAAACAAATTTTACACCGCTGTACCGCGCAAACGCACACATCAACGAATGCACCGTCCGCCCGAATTTTAAATCGCCGCAAAGCCCGATTGTTATTCCAGCGAAATCTTTTTTTTCTAGACGAATTGTGAGAAGGTCGGTGAGCGTTTGTGTCGGATGAAAATGTCCGCCGTCGCCCGCGTTTATTATCGGAATACCCGCCCGGCGCGCTGCAACAAACGCCGCTCCCTCTTTCGGGTGACGCATTACGGCTATATCCGCATAGCTTGCGATTGTTTGAATTGTGTCGGCTATGCTTTCGCCCTTTGAAACGGAACTTGAACCCGGCTCCGAAAATCCGATAACTTGTCCGCCAAGCCGCAGCATTGCCGCTTCAAATGAAAGCCGGGTTCTTGTGCTGGGTTCGTAAAACAATGTCGCAAGCATCATTCCCTTACAGACCTCGGAGTAATCTTGCGGCTTCGCAATAATTCTCTCCGCCAATCCGAACAATTCTTCCATTTCCTGCACCGTTAAATCCAACGGCGAGATTAGGTTTCTGCCTTTCAGATTCATACATTCCTCCTCAATAAAAAATCTCCTGCAAATGCAGGAGATTTAAAATAAATAACAAAAGTAAAGCGTTGCTGATGTATTCTGTAATTATCACGTTTTTTTGAAATATCTTTTCGCATTTGACAAATCACCGCCGGATAATTTTGTTACATAAGCGTACCAATTTTAGAAAATTTGTCAAGTATTATATCAGCTTAGTCTCAAGAATTGCTCTGTCGGCTGCGTACTCTAATGCGGTTTGGCGTGAAATTAATTTTTGGCGGTAATAATTCGCAATACAGTCGTCCATCATCTGCATTCCGTATTTAGCACCGCCTTGAATTTGTGTATCAAGCTGAAAGCTTTTATTTATCCGAATAAGGTTTCTTACGCCGCTGGTTCCGACAAGAATCTCTAACGCGGCAATTCTTCCTTTTCCGCCTTCAAGGGGAAGCAACACCTGGCTGACTACACCTTCGAGAATCTGCGCAAGCTGAATCATTATTTGCGGTTGAATTTCCGGCGGGCAAGCGTCAACAATACGGTTGATTGTATGAGACGCGCCTTTTGTGTGAAGCGTTCCCAAAACAAGATGCCCCGTTTCGGCGGCGGTTATGGCAAGCTGAATAGATTCGTAATCGCGCATTTCCCCGACAAGAATTACGTCCGGGTCTTCGCGAAGCGCGCTACGCAACGCGGCATTAAAGCTCTTTACATCTCTGCCTATTTCTCTTTGATGGATTAACGCTTTTTTTGGGGTAAAGCGGTATTCGACCGGGTCTTCGATTGTGAGTATGTGGCAGGCGCGGGTGCTGTTGATATGGTCAATCATGGCGGCAAGCGTGGTGGTTTTTCCGCTACCCGTTGACCCTGTTATCAAAACCAAACCATTCTTTTTCAAAGCGAGTTCGCCAAGCACCGCGGGAAGCTTTAATTCCTTAAAGTTACGGATATTGCTTGAAATAAGTTGAGCGGCACACGCCAGTACTCCCATCTGACGGTATAAATTAAGACGCTGCCTTTCCTTGTCTTCAAGTTCCAGCGTAAAGTCCAAATCTTCGCCCGCGTTAAGCATTTCTTCCTGACGGGCATCAAGTAAAGATAAAAGCATGCGATTGGTTATTACGGTGTCCGCAAATTCCGGCGGAGGCGGAGACAAAACCCCGTTGATACGTATCACCGGCGGTTTCCCCACAGTCATGTGTACGTTCGAAGCACCCAATTCCCTTGCGCGTATAAGCAAATCGGTCACAAAGTCCTTTGATTCCATACTTGCACCCCTTAATTCTATTTTATTTTTGAAGGAATTCCGCTGATTACAAGATACACTTCATGCGCTTGGTGTGCGATTCTTTGATTAATATTGCCAAGAATATTCCTGTAATTCTCTTGTGCCCTATCTCCGGGGACATGACTCAAACCTATCTCAACCGAAAGAATAACCAAAGTGCCGTCGATTTCTTTAACTTCCCAAATAAGCTCGGTTATTTCATCGGAAACCTGCTTTTCTATTTCTTTTCTCAACTCAATGGTTATGTTTGCTAAATCGTCACATTTCTCCTTAATTGCGCGGTTGGTATATTCGCCCAAATTATCAAGAACCGCAAATTTATGCCCCTTAACCAATTGATTAAGATTTTTTGCATCTGACTGAACAACCCAATTGACTCCGTTTTTTTTGCAATGAAAATCAATTCTGCCCTCAATGGTTTTTTTCAAACTGTCATATGCACACATATACATTACATTATCCATCGCGCCCAAATAATTAACAGCCCACCGCGCTTTTCCGCTTTGAGCTCCACCTGTAACATAAATAATTTTCGCCATATTATCAACCCTTCATGGTTAATGTAATAGTTTTTTTTATTATAGTCTAACTTCAAAAAAAAACCAAGCGGTAAAAATTATTCATTTCTTTGGCATTTAAAGCGCCCGTGCCTTGTTCGCGAAACAAAAATTCAATGTTTTCATAATGCGGCGGTGTTAAATAATTTTTGTAAATTCGCCTAAGATTCAAAACAGTTCTTTTATAATCTTCCGGAGAAAGCGAATAATTCCCCAGGAAATAACGCAATGATATTTCGCGGTTAATTTTCAGTGCCGCGCTTACAGATTTTAAAATTTCAAGCATTACATACAAAGATGAATTATCTCCGGATTTTCCTTTTTTTATGAAATCCGAAGGAATTTTTTCAAATTGAAGCATTTCTAAATTTTTTTCCAACCACGCTGTTTCTGCTTTGTTAATGAAAGAAGATACACTTGATATGCGATTGTACCAAAAATTTATTTCCGTGAAAAATTTTTCGGGGGATAGTTCCGCGATTCTTTCCAAAATAAAATATACAATATTCTTTGTAAACTGTGGGTTTGATTTGCAATAATCGGCACCTATTTCAATTATATAATCATCAGAGAACCGCGTGTCCCCTGCCCTGTACGCTCCGTTTTCCAAAAAAACCAAGTGTATGTTTTTTCTTTTTTCCGGCTCACGAGAGTTAGTGCAAAAACCTAAAAGATGTTTTATTCCTTCGGGAAGTTTATTGTATACCTCCACAAGCAAAGCGCGAACGAATTCTTCAGAAAAATGCTTCGGCAAAATTACATATGTTTTTTTCGCACTCTGTACTGATTTTATTACGCAGTTTACGATATGTATTAAAGTCCCCTCCCCTACTTCGGGGGCGGGTGCCAGAGAGAGTGTCAATGGCAACGTATCCAGTTCTTCTAATTTAAAATTTTCATCATACGAATTTTCAAAACGCGTAAGTAATAATTTTTCAATATCTGTCAAATATTCGCCTGCCATTTCCGCAGATAAAATATAATTATGTGCAAAAAAAGTCGTCCTTTGCCCTGTGAAATCCACAGGAACAAAAGCGGCTTGGCCTAAAAACATTTTTCCGCACGGGAAATGTGCAACGGTAATAGAGTTCATGCCGCCGCCGGAATAAACACAATACGGGTGAATCTTTTCCTTTATAAAAGAATCGTCAAGGCCGGGCGATTTCGCAACAGTATCGTATCCCGCCGAGCTTATATAAAGCCCGCGCCTTTCACGTGTATAAAAATGCTGGCTAACTTTCATACCCTTCGATATAACCAAGCCTGTGTAAAATCCATAAAAACGGTTCGTCAACGCGTACGGGCGAAAACGACGCTATGCGCCTGCTTTCCGGCTTTGTTCCCAGCGCGCTGACCGCGAAAAATCCCAAATCCGCAAAGCGACGTTTCAATGCGTTGCGAAAATTCGGGTCAATTTCACTGATGAAATTTTCTGTTTCGTCGTTGATATTATAAAACTCATTCAAATTAAAAAACGTACGATGCGTGAAATTCGTAAAAATTCTGCTGTTTTCCGAAATATATTCGCCGTCGTTTTGTAAAGCTTCAAGCAAATCTGTTTTAGTCAAAACAACCGCCGTTGGAATTTCGGAAACCCCGCCGCCCTGCTTGTAAATATAATCCTCTACAAGCCCACTTAAAACTTCTGCCGGCTCGTCGGAATAACCAAGCTCGTATTCAAGCGCGTTTTTCAACTGAATTTTCTTCCCGACCGCACGAAATTGCAGCGGGTCAACAAGAAATAAAATCCCGCTGGAATTACGAATATGCGCGGCATAAATATCCATGTAATTTGTATCAACCAGTCCCTCGCCCGCCACATCGAAAAACGCGATATTTATTTCGGGCTTGCTTTCGTCTGAAAACGAAAACGTAAAAATAAACGGCTCCTGCTGTTTTTCTTTTTGCGTTGGGTCAAGCAAAATTCCACGTTCGATTAACGGGTCTTCATATTCAAATCTGAATCTGCGTCCCATTTCATTGTTAATAGGCGTGCAAAAAATCGGAAAATTTCGCGGTGTAATTGTTCTAAGCGTGTGTATTAAACTTGTCAAATAAACCGATTTCCCCGACTGCGATGCACCCACAACCGAAATAATCGTACTTGGCGCAAAGCCCGCGCTTTGTGGCAAAATATTATGACAATACGGGCAAATTCGCTGCGTTGTGATATTTCCGTAATCATCTTTCAACGACGAAAGTACGCCGCGAAAATAGCTTTTATTCACCTCATTAAATTCATCAGGGTCAAGCGCGACGGCAAGCTCTCCCGCAGAACCCATGCCAAACTGCGAACGGTATTCGTCTAAAATATCATCGTAACGCGCTTCATATCCATCCGCGTCCAACGCTTCAAGTGCGCGGAACATAACCCTGTCGTGCGCGAAATCTCTGAAACAATACAAACAAACAATTTCATGCGTCGTATCCAATTTTTTACGCTCGATTTTTTCTTTTTTGCGTTTGAAAAACCCCATTTTATTCGCCCTTTCTTTTTCCTAAGAATAAAGATGTCGCGGCTCCGCAAACAAATGTGATTGCAGTAAAAACAACAAGCAACGGTGTGATTTCAACATGGCTTTGATATGTTGCGGGGTCGTTGAAAATTACAAAAATCGTTCCGAAAACAAGCCCTAAAATAACAAAATATGTTTGGCTGTAAAATTTTTTTAAAAGCAACGCAATCAACTTCGAGCCAAGCAGAACACCCGCAACAATTCCGATTCCCAAAGGTAAGCACACCGCAATAATCGAAAGGAGAAGTTCAACATCCGTGGGCGACATCAGATATTCGCGGATATTTGAAATTGTGTGCATCGCAATCGGAAACAAACCGAAAAGCATAAGTACCATCGCGCCCGAAACACCGGGAACAACCATTGCCGCCGCCGCAAAAACACCGCCGATAAACAAATGCGCGGCAAGCGCGAAATTAAAACTCGCCCCTTCGAAAATAACATCTCTATCACTTTCCGGCGCAATCAATGTGATTAAAATTATGAAAACAGCAGCGGCAATTGCATATAAAAAATATTTTTTCGTTTGATTATCGGAGGAACCGCACTGATTATAAATAAACGGCAAACTCCCCGCCATCAACCCCGCGATAAAACCTCCTGTCTGCATGGAAAACCGCCCTAGTAAAAAATCAATAGCCTCGCCAACCGCCAAAATTCCCACAACCATTCCCAGCCCAACGGGAATTAAAAATTTTAAAGATTCCTTTAAATTTGAAAACAAATTATTAATTGATTCAATCAGCTTGTCATAAATTCTAAAAATAACGGCAAGCGTTGCGCCGCTTACACCCGGCATAACATTCGCGCCGCCAACAGCCATTCCTTTTAAAAATAAAAATAAAACGTGCATTAAAATTTCCCCTTTTTTGACAAAATATGTTGACATTAGCTTAATATGTTGTTAATGTTTGCGCAACATATAAATAAGGGTGATAATTTATGTGTCGCACATTATTAATCAGCTTCCTTTTAACTATATTATTTTCCGTTACTGCGTATGCAAACGGTACATATGCAATTGTTACGGGTTCACGCGTGAATGTCCGTTCGTGCGCCAGTATCGGCGCGGACAACCGGCTTTTCCAAGTTGAGCACGGCACTGTTATTGAAATTCATGGCGTATCGGGCGATTTTTTCCGCGCGTCGATTCAAGGCACGGACGACGTATACATTTCCCGTGATTTTGTACGGATTACGCAAACTTCCGGCACAGTAACAGCCGCGCCGTTTACATTGGTTTCCGGTCTTCCGCACGAAGTCGCTTTTTCGTTTATTCCTAACGGTGAAACGGTTACGGTTAAGTATGTTTATGAAGATTTGTACGGCATAGAATTTAACGACGAAATCGCCTTCGTAGCGCAAACCGATGTTGAAATACCCTGCTTTGCCGTTAATCTTCCAACGGCAAGAGTAGGCAGCGCGCTTGCATACGAAATTATTGAAACAGCAAAAAATTATATAGGCACAAGATATTTACATGGCGGAGCAACCCCAAACGGCTTTGACTGCTCCGGCTTTATTATATATCTATTTACGCCTCACGGAATTGATTTGAACCGCAGTTCCGGCGGCCAAGCGCGGAACGGCATAGCCATAACACGCGATGAAATTGAACCGGGCGACCTGATTTTCTTCGGCTACGGGAATCATATCAACCACGTAGGGCTTTACATCGGTAACAATCAATTTATTCATTCGTCGTCACACGCGACAAACGGCGTAATAATTTGCGACTTGGACGATGTTCACAACTCAAGAGGATTCATAACCGCGCGCAGAGTTATAATTTAAGAAAGACCTTGAGCATAAAATCTCAAGGTCTTTTTTTTATTCCTGCACGCAGGCAGAAACCGGACAAACTTCGGCGCAAGCACCGCATGATATGCATTCCGGGGCATTAATTACATAAATCGGATCCCCTGAGCTGATGCAGCTTGTTGGACATTCGCTCTCGCAAGCTCCGCAAGCGATGCAAGCATCTGTAATTTTGTAAGCCATAAGTAAGCCACCTCCTGTAAGATACAGCTATGATATCATAACCTTGTCAATCACTGCAATAGAATTGTAATATTCTTCTATTGCGTTTGTGGTATTATATTTTCAAAATTTATAAGAATAGTTCTTAGAAAAGGAGATGATGTATTTGAAAGCAAGTTTTACAACATTAGTTATTACATTCCTGTTTATGGTGGCGATTCCGCTTACAGTATCCGCCGCACCTGCATTTGTGAATGTTTCAATGGACCGCACAACAATTTCACAGGGCGAGACTGTAACATTTTCCATCCGCGCAACACCGCAAACAACTTTTGTGTTCGCAAATGTTGACGGTACGCGCACACAAGGTACACGTATGTCCGGCAATGAATGGTCTATAACCGTTTCACCGTCACGCACAACGGTTGTTTCTATTTTCGCAAACAATTCAAACAACGAAACCAACGCGGCAGTTATGAATGTACCCGTGACCGTATCTGGGTCGGGAACAAGTACCCCCACAACACCTGTCGGCAATGTGGTAGTTCCACCGGCTCCGCCAAATTTAGGGCCGCTCGCAATCGCAAGCGTTACCGAAACACCCGCAACAAGACAGGGTTTCGTACAACTCACGGTCGTAACGGGTAATCAAGTAGCGGATGTTTGGGCGAACTTTGACAGAGCGAACAATACCCGCGCTACCGGCAGATTCGCACGCGCAACAATGCTTTCGCAAGACACAAACTCGCGCACATGGGTAATAGATTTCGACCCGGCGGTTTGGGCGGCGCAAACGATTGAAATAGGCGCAAACCGCACCTATACTTGGCCGGGCGCAACAACCCAACAATATACATTAACTCTGTCTCAGCCCTTCGTTGCTCCCGCCGCACCAAGAATTAACAGCGTAAACGCAAGCCCGCGCACTGTATCATCCGGTAATTCTACAACCCTCACAATCGCTACAAATCTCGACGTTGAACACGTTTGGATTCGTGACGTAGACGGCCGCGAATTCAACGCGCACCGCACCACATCAACAGCTTCCGCACGCAATTGGTCTGTAAACTTCAGCCCAAATCGCACGGGAACTGTCAGAGTTTTCGCAAACTCTACAAGAACGGAAACAGGCGCGGCAACCCGCAACGAAACAATAACCGTAGGCGGCTCGGGTTCGGGCTCGGGCAATAACTGGTCCGACGGTGACGCGCAAATAATCGGAACACCGACTGCTCGTTTGGTAGGCGGCGACACTACAAGAATAGAAGTGACAACCAACCGTTATGCCGAAACCGTTTGGGCAACCCTACCGGGTAACCAACGCATATCGCTTCATCGTACTAACAGCGGCACAGGCAACCGCACATGGGAAACCGAAGCATGGGATATCTCATCGCACGGAAGCATCTTAATAAGCGTAAGCAGCGTTCGCGGAAATATAAACAATTTACATGCGGACGACACAAGAACCGTCAACCGTTCAAGTTGGGGCAACGACTGGGGTTCAGGACAAATTTTTAGAACAGCACATTGGTCCGGCGGCACCGGCAGCAGAAATGTACGCAGAGGCCGTGAAGCAGAATTCAGAGTTACCACATCCACAGACGTTACCATAATAGATGTTAACCACCAGCATGGCATAGTCCGCGATGCATACCGCGTCGGCGGGTCATCGGGCGGCGAACAGGAATGGTTTTTAGCGGTTGAAATCCGCAACAGTGCACCGAATACGGTTCATTTCACCGTCGAAGCCTTTGTAGGAAGCTCACGCGTTGATACACGCCAGCTTCCACCTATCAATGTTACTGACTAAAATGTAGTTTAAGAAATACAAGAACCGTCATTGCGGGATTTAACCCCCGTAATGACGGTTTTTCTTATGAGCATCACGCCAAGCAGAAGTTCACCCCAAAGAGAATCTTCTTACATTAACTCGCAGAAAGTCACACTCTCCCCCCTACCCCATCCCCTTGCTCCGCTCCTGCATTTAACATCAAATGAGGCTATTCCCAAAAGAGAATTTAACCACGAAAGGCACGGAATACACGAAAATTCTTTAAACACTTTAAACCAAAAAAAGCCGCATCTCTCAAATTTCGAGAGATGCGGCTTTCTTTTAATTCATAGCTGTGTTGTTGTTAGTTATTATTAGCTCGTGTGCCGTCAGCATTTATATATTTACTTACGTCAAGACCTACAAGCCATCTGGCAAGAACGGTAACGTCATACACTGTTATCATGCCGTCGCCATTTATATCTGCGGCATAAAGACAGAACCCGTTATCAACCATTACTTGCCGTGCTGCATTTACTGTGTTGCCGTCGGCACCGGGATCGCCTATTAAAAGCCACCTTGCAATTGCCGTCGCGCTTGAGGATGTTATGCGTCCGTTGTTGTTGCCCATTACGTCACCTATACGGCGGTTCGACCATTGTGCCGTAAAGGTTCTGTCTTCTGTGACGTTTGTTAAGTTAAGTGCCGGACTCCAGCCGACGAAGAAGTAACCATCCTTTGTCGGGTTTTGAGTCAATGGCAGCGCGGATGAACCGTGGTTCACTTGCCGTACAACATCTGCCGTGCTGTTGTTGTACATACCGCCGTCAAGTTCAAATCTGACGGTGCGCACCTGTACAGGAGTCCAGTTCGCAACAATTTCAATGGGCCCTTCGGGCATTTCAAAGGATGCACCGTTTGCACTTTGATGATTGTTGATTGTCCACGTACTGAAGGGGCTGACTAAACCAAGTGCCGAAGGTGTGATTGATTCTACACCGAAATCAATATTGAAAGGTATGAAGTTTGTTACGGGTTGAACTTCTCCGGTCCAGTGCGAGAACTCATAACCAACCGGGGGAGTACCTGCGGAAAGGGTAATTGCTGTTCCGGGCTCTGCCCATCCGGCACTTGCGGATGAACCGATGAGCATATTTGTTATCAGTTGTTCGCCACTCATGTCGACTACGGTTATTTCGTATTCACCCGGTTGTACTTCTCTCCACTTTGCGGTAACGGTTACGTCTTGACCTATCATAGTGAAGGTTGTATTTGCCACAGAAGCGTTGGCTAATTCGAGAGTGGAGGGAGATACATCCCATCCGTCAAACTCCAAAGGATAATTTGTGCCTGCGAAGATTGCTACATTCGCACCTACCGGTACTGACACGGGGTTGGTAGCGTGATTACCGTTAACCAGCATACCCGCGCCTTCTCCGCCTTCTGCTAATGTGACGAGGAACAACTCTTCTTCTTCCTCCCACTGCGCGGTAAGAGTAATGTCCGTGGCAATTTCGGTCAGAAGTGCGATTAGTTCACTTTCAAGCAGTAATATGGTTGAGGTTCCAACCGCCCATCCGAGCAATATATGACCGTCACGGGTCGGGTTCGGTGAAAGCGGTTCAATAGTATCGCCTTCGTCTACGGTTATTACAACAGGATCTGTGCTGCTGTTGTACATACCGCCGTTTAAGTTGAAGGTTACATCGAATGTGTCCGTGCCGCCTTCCAAGTCACCGGTTATTAAAATGTCGTTGATTGAAGTGTTACCGGAGTTACCCGTTACCGAACTTCTGAGCATATATACCCGCAGGTATACTTCTTCTTGGTCGTTCACGGCACTCGGAAGAAGCAGGTTATTGAACGTAACAGCATCAGGCCGGTTATAGGTTGCATAGTTGTCTACGTTAAAGTCACCGGAAGATTGCCTGTTTGTGGTAAGTGTATTATCAATGTCTACCCAAGGTCCGGTCGGGCCAACTCTGTAGGCAAGACCGAATCTGTCGGGGCCGCCGCCTGTTGAGCGTTGACTTGCAGAGAATCTGATGTTCTCGTAACCGGTGGTTGCAAATCTGATCTGGAACGCGGTAGCGTCACCGATATTGGCAGCGTTTGCGTCCGGGGCAGTAAGATGGTTCACTGACCGCCAACCGGTTGCGGTGGCATTTCCGGAAACTCCGAAGTTGTTAAATACGATGGGGGCCCTTGGATCTATGGGTGATCCGGTAACGCCTATTGCTTGTTGAACACCGTGGCTCCACGCTGTCAAGCTGGCGCTGGTGAGGTTTACCGGAATACCGCCTGTTGCGTTAAATTGGTTGCCTGTGGCTTCCGCAACGTCACTTTCACTTCTGATTTCCAAAAGTACGTCGGAAGTATTTAACTCCCAAGTAGCCGTTACGTTTACAACATTGGCGGGCATTGTGAATGTTGCGCCTACGCGTTGGTCTGCGCCTGTGATGTCAATACCATCGGCTATCCAACCTGTGAAGATTTGACCGGGACGCGCTCCCGCGTTAAGAACTACGGTATTGCCTGCTGATGCCGGGCTGGGGATTGCTCTATGAGCACTGCCACCGTCGATTATATTGACAGCATAAGTGGCGGCTGGCCATTGACCTTCTGTGCGGTTACGCGGGCGTAATACTTGCCATTCAACTTCGTGTATGCCGTCATCTGATTCTGCGTATCTTACCGCTTCAAAGTCATTACGGTTATGACGACCATTTAGCGGAGCTACCGGAGCACCGTTATTGTCTACGGTCCACTCTCTGCGTGTTGCTTCCGAACGGGAAACTCGCCGTGCGGACTGTCCCAAGAGATTGTGAACCCAGTCACGTCTGCCGATGTGGTTGGGGTTGGTGGGGTTGGTACCCGGGCTTGAATCGTTGCTTGCGCCAACCAAATCGAGAATGGCATCAATTTCTGCTTCCGTCACTTTCGGGCTAAGCAGGGTTGTGTTTGTTACAAGCGCAACACTCATATTACGGTTACTGAAGAACTGTACGCCGGCGAAAACATGGTCGGGAGTCGGAATCTGGAAGCGTGCGTTTGTAGATGCCGCACCCGCGCTGGCTATCAACAGTGAAGTTCTCGCCGGTATTGAAGTACCCGCCGGGAAGTCAAACTTACGCCATGGGGCTTCAGTTGGGTCAGCCGCGCCTGTGGGGTTTCCTTCATTTCTGCCGTCGTGGGGGTTCATTTGGATTTGCAAGGAGTGATTGGTTAAAACGACAGGTGCGTTCGTTGGGTTGTAAAGTTCGATGAAGCAACGGTTTACCGCGTTTGCGCTGTCATTGTCGCCACGTCCGTAAATTTGATGGATTATTACCGAAGGCGGAAGTGTTAATTCAATTCCATCAACAGGTGGTAACCATGCCCCGTCATTTCTGTTACGCGGTCTATATTGCTCCCAACCGGGTGAACCGACTTCGAATCCAGAGAAGTTTATACTTTCGAAATCTGCACGGTTGTTCCGGTTGTTCTCGGTAGCGATTGTGCGGCGTACAGAACGGCTTCTTGAAATACCGTCGTCGTAACGCGCTCTTACCAAGAAGTTATGCACCCAGTCGCGGCGACCATTGTGGTCGGGACTGATAGCACCGGCAACGCCGTTAGCTGCGCCAACCAAGTCGATAAGACGCGCTCTGTCGGATGTTGAAATGGTGGATGATAAAGGAGCGGTGTTGCTTACAATTGCAACACTAATGTTACGATTGCTTAATCCGCCTGTTAAGTTCCAAGTTGCGTCAGCAGCCGGAAGTGTATGGGCGGTTGAAAGCGTTGTGCTTCCGGGAACAACAATTAAGAAGGAATGATTCGCCGCAAGTGATTGGGTTCCTGACGGAATGTTAAACACTACCCAATCAGTGGGTGTTGACGCAGCCGCGTTTTCTCTTCCATCGTGCGGGTTCATCTGTACTTGTACGGATAAACCTACCAACGGTATAGGTTCGCTTGTCGGGTTGTAAAGTTCGATAAAGCTGTGGTTAATCGCGTTTTCACCCGGACCGCCTTGACCGTAGATTTGATTGATGACTAATCCCGGTGCCGGCATTGGGTCACTGACATAACTCGCCGTTACGGTAACAGGAGTGGCGGGCATTATAAATGTTGCGTATGCCGAGCTGTTTGCGTTACGGATATCAGCGGTGGTTATACCTGCGCTGGCTGTCCAGTGACTGAACATTTGACCTGCCGGCGGAGAACCGGAGTTAAGGCGAACAATTTGGGTTGCATATGCCATGTTTTCTGTGGCGTTTGTGGATGCGTTTGACGGGTTTACTGTGATAGCGCGCAACGTACCCCATGAACCGTTTGTGCTGGAGCGTGGTCTGTATTGTGCCAGTTCATCGGCGTTTGTTCCCTCAGAACTGTTTGCGGGTGTGCGGTAGTCGATACGGTTGAAGTTATTGCTGTTGCGCCTGTCGTCGCGGAAATCAACCCTGCGCCTTACGACCGCTTGACGGGATATACCTTCTGCCGGGTTATTTCCAAGGAAATGACCTACGGTATCGGGGTTGCCGTCACGCTGCATTATTCCAACCAAGTCTTGAATATTTGCCCAGTTGGTTATTGCGTTCGGAAGCGTAGTATTATTCCTTACCAAAGCGACAACCATATTGTTGTTGCTGAATTCCAAGTTCCAAAGCTGATCCGGTCTGCCGGGGGTATTTCCGGTGGTGGTGGTAGAGAACACTACACGCGGTACACCATTTACTACTGTTGTATTGGACCAAGCGTTGCTTCCGCTGCTTAATACCAAGTAGGAGCCGCGCGCCGGTATAGTACCGGTAAGAGGAAGCCTTTGCCAGGTCGAAATACCGGGACCGTTTTGTACCTGCAAGGACCATCCGTTAAGGTTTACTTCTGCATTCGTCGGGTTAAAGAGTTCGATAAAGCCGTGAGAGAAGATATTTGTAGACGGCCCGGGTGTGCGATTATCGGAACCTTGACCGTATACTTGGTGAATCATCACGCCTTCCGCGGGCATTGCGGATTGTGCATCCTCAACGAAATTGGCTCTTACTGTAACTTCGGATGCGGGCATGACGAATGTTGTAGTTGCGCTGGTGCTGCTTGTTAAAGTTACGCCGGTTGCGGGTGACATTACTGTCCAGTCTTGGAATCTCCAACCCGGAGGTGCAACTCCCGCGTTGATTGTTACGTTTGGTGTACCTGCGGTACCTTGTGGCGCAATAGGCGGTGACGCGCTTGCGAATCTTGCTTCAAGATCTGCCGGAAGGTTACTTGTTACATTGATGGGACGTTCCGGGGGAGAGGTGCTTGAACGCGGGCGAACCAATGCAAGTTCAGCATCTGTTATACCGTCATCGCTGTTTGCAGGGGTTCTGTAGTCGATACTTCTAAAGTCTTCCCTGTTGTCGAGTGTGTTTTGAACACCGTCAATACGGCGTACAGTACGTGACCGTGAAATATTACCCGCGGAACCTTCTCCGAGATAATTTGCAGTTAGCATGGACTGACCGCTGCTGTGACAACCAACCAAGTCTATGACGCGGCCCCAATCGGCTTCTGATGTTATTAACTGCGGAAGCAGGGTTGTGTTGCTTACAAGTGCGACAGCCATGTTTTGGTTACTGAATTGAACACCATCCCAAGTCATGTCCGGGCTGCCCGGGCCGGTGGAAGGAATCACTAAACGCGGTACACCGTTTACCGGGGTGGTGTTAACTCCTATATTGCTTACAACCAAGAAGGAAGAGTTAGCGGGTACCGAACCGATAAGGTCAAGCTTTGCCCACGGCTGAAGTCCTTGACCGTTTGCTCTTTGCAAGGACAATCCCGCAAGCGGTATGGATGAACTTGTCGGGTTAAACAGTTCAATGAAGCCGTGTGAAATAATGTTAGAACCCGGGCCGCCGTTTCCGTACACTTGCCTGATGATTAATGCAGAAGCGGGGCCGTTATTCAATGTTACGAAGTTAGCTGTTACTTGAACGGGACCATTAGGCATGGTGAAGTTAGCCATAGACGCGCTGGTGGGATATCTTATTTCCACTGCGGTTGAACCGTTGTTCACAGTCCATCCTCTGAAAATTTGTCTTGGTCCGGTAGGTTCATTTGGCACCAGGCGTACAAAAGTACCTTCGGTAGCCGAGTTAATGCTTGACGTTCCAACGTTAGACCTCGCCGTTCCGCCGGTTACCATGATGGAATGAGGTGTCGGCTGTACGATATCTCCCGGGCCGAATACCTGCGCGGTTAACGTAACATTACCGCCCGGCAACGCTGATGAACGGATAGTGCTGCCGCCCACTGATAATGAGGGTGAGTTATGCAACGATCCTGAAGCAGTACTCCAAGTAACGGAGTATGGCGGGGCTACCAAAGTACCATTTAAGGATACATTCGGAAGTGTAAAGGTTGTGAGTGCTTCATATGGGTTTTGTATAGGCACGTGAATGATGTTTTGACCGGAACCTTGTGTAAATGTTACCGTTCCGGTATTTAACGGTTCAACGCTGTCGTTAAAGACTACAAACTCATCTAAAAACTCACTGCGAGCTGCGGGTTCCGTAAGTTCTTCGGTAAACTCACTGCCAATGACGGATTCCGTATCAACCGAAAGCCCTTCAACAGACATCGGACCTGCACTCAAATCCATTACTTCTATCCTGGTGATGTTTATATTCATACCCGCGCCGGCACCATTTGTAGCCAAGCGCAAATGAGTGGTACCTACCCATGCGGAAGTCGTAGTCATTGTAAGGCTGAATCTGTTGTCTGCTCCTATAGTAGGCGAATCCATATTGGTTCCGCTTATAGAGCCGCCCGCGTTTCTGCGGTCCGCCCTGAAGCTGACATTATTTCCGGCGGCACCGGCAACAGTTCCTTCAATGAGAATAGAGTAGCTTCCGGTTGCTAAATTAGTTATGCCAATTCTGTCAAGCCACATGAATACACCATTCGAAGAGGTGGTACCCCTGTTTGATATAGCAATTGCATTATTTGCCACACTGGCAGTAACACCGGTACCCGAAATTCTGAATGCTCCGCTAGAGGGAGGTGAACTTTCTCCGGTTTGCGTGATAGCAGTGGTGTATCCTTGCAATGTCCATATCGGAGTCGGTGTCCACGGTATGGCTTCAAATTCAATCGGACCGAATTGACCGGTACCTTGTAATTCCATTGCCGCTCCCCAGTTGGCTGCAATTACTACCGCCGGTGCGCCCGCGGGCATTTGGAAACGGGTATTCCGTGAGCTGGCGTTATCAAGATGCGCGCCGCCCTGTAAAACCGTCCAGCCGGAAAACGCTCTGTTGTCGGGGAAGGAACCCGCGTCTATCAGAACTTGTGTGTTTGCAGGTATATTAATTGAAGGTGTCGCAAAGGAACCTATCGGACCTACATTGAGTATGGTAACAGAACCTTGCTGGCGACCGTCGCCGCTCCAACGCGGGCGTACCAACTCCAAGTCTGCGTTTCCTTGTGGGGTTGTGGGGAATCTGTAATCCACACTTTCAAAGTCTTCGTTGTTTCTGCGTGTGTTTTGTGCGTTATTGACTCTGCGTACACTTCCTTGTCTCCACATACGCATAGCGGGGCCTGCGCCTAAGAAATTTCTTATTTCGTCGTTGACGCCGTTTCTCGCGCCCACCAAGTCTAAAACAATAGGCCATTCGTTTAACGCTATTACCGGTGACAATGGGAACGGACCTTCAACAATCGCTACGCTCATAGAGTTGTTGCTGAACCGTTGGTTCCATCCCATATCCCATTCTTCGTTTGGAATTGTATAACGCGGGGTACCCGTGTTGGTTACATCCGTACTTACAATAAGGAAAGACTCACCCGGTGCCATAGTGTGACCGGAAGGAAGGTTGCGTACACGCCAAATACCGTCATTGTCATTCATTACTTGAATGGACAAACCTGCCAAAGGCTGGGATACGTTTGTCGGGTTGAACAGCTCTATAAACCCGTGGGAAATCGCGTTTGCGCCCGCACCGCCTTGTCCGTGTACTTGATTTATTATTATTGAAGGTTCGGGCATTGCTTTGGATTCCCAAACAGCGGTTACGTTAATGGCTCCGCTTCCGGAAGCGGGCATTACAAAGTACGCATCCGTCCGGCTGGTTGGGTTAACAATGGTAACACCCGGGGCTGTCCATTCGACGAAAATATCACCGTCATTGGGGGGAGCACCGGTTTGGAAACCTACAATTCTGTTGGGGTGTGCGGGGCTTGGGAATACATTACTGCCTACGCCCGCGTTAACAAGGTTAACCTGGCGTGCGGTACCCGTGAAAGGTGTAAACCAGTTTTCTGTGCGGCGGCGAGGACGGTAGAAGTCAACCAGCCCCATATTCCATTCGCCTAATCTGATTTCTTCAAAGTCCGTAGAGTTGTTTCTTGTATTTTGCGGATTGGTTGGTGCAGTTGGTGAAGCGGCAATTGCTCTGTCGGAAATACGGCGTACCGACGCGCTGCGGGATATGCGCCGCGCGGGCTGCGAACCCAATATATTGTGAACAACGTCCCTTGGCGGGGGTTCGTTTCTTGCGCCTACCAAATCAAGCACTCTGTTTTGTTCGGCAGCGGTTATTATCGGGGACAACCGGGATGACACACCGGCACCCTGTACCAAAGCCACCGACAAATTACGGTTGCTTAACGGCCAATTTATCGTATGGTCGCCTTCAAGAATAAGACGCGGAACATGACCGAGTGCCGGGTCTGTATTATTGTTGTGCCATGTGTTCGAGCCTTGGCTTAATATAAGGAACGAACGCCCGGGGTCAAGGTTCACGTTCGGGAGGTCGAATACTTCCCATTGTCTTGCGATTGTATTATTCGGAGCTCCGGCAACAGGTGGGTTAGCCGGTGCGCCATTGTCGATGTTTTGAATTTGAATTGAGCGACCGCCAAGAGATACCGCGGTGGAATGCGGGTTAAACAATTCAATGAAACCGTGTGATACGGGAGTAACACCATCGGATTGAACCGAACCCAAACCATATATTTGGTTGATTATCGGTGCGCGTTCTGCAACAGCGAAATGTGCGGTAACGGTAACAGAGGAAGCAGATGAAGCCGGTGTTACCCAAATGGTTTCTTGGTTTATATTTCCGGTAAGTGCTGTTCCGGTGATATTTTGACGGTTACCTGATGTTTCGATAAGCGCGGTACCAGCGTGTGCTGTAGCCCCGGTTCCAACTGTGAAATGTGAAAAAGTATAACCGGGCTGCGCGTTTGCCGTTACTTGAATCGGCATATTGCGAAGGTATCTTGCGCTGAAGTTACCAATGTTGAAAGCGGGGAAACCTGCAACTTGTCTGCCTAAGAAGCTTTGTCCGCTTACAGTTTGGGCAAACGTATACAAGTCGGGACGAATATATGCGCCCGCTACGTTAAGCCAGCCAACTTGACCGGCAAGTGCTTGCGTTGCAGTCCCTGACGGCCCTTGTACTATCCAGTTTATGGTTGTACTTTGTCCCGCAGTACCTAAACCTTGCATATTCATATGCTCGCGCCCGTAAGCAGCATAAGCATTACCCGGGCGCGGGTTTGTTCCGGCGGTACCGGGACCTCTGCTTAAATAAACCCGCATATGCTCAATTGCGTTTTGGTTAAATGACGCTCCGTTTGCTCCGCTTGCTGATGACGGGGTTGCGTGGGCAGAGAAGGAACCACCCATACCGGAAGCGGGGTTACTGTAGGTGTAAGTGGCACCCGCGGGAGCCGCGCGAAGCACTAATGTTGCCACTTGGCTTCTAAGCTGAGGGAATGTATTGTTGGGGTCGGAAGTAGAACCGTTAGAAAGCCCCGTCGTCATGTTAAACCTGTTCCTGGTCGGATGCGAAGTACCGTTACCGGAACCTTCATTCCAGCCTATTTCGTCCCAGTTATTTTCCGGTGCTCCGCCAATGGTATGGGGAGTCCATCTGCTTGTTTCCCCGGAAAAAGTTCCGCGCCAATTTTGAGCGCGTTGTGCCGGTGTAAATGCTGCATTATTTATCCACGGAACCATTTGCGGCCCCCATGTGCCGTTAGGCCAAGCACCCGCCGGACCGCGTCCCGGTTCCATTAAGCCCCATCTGGCTAAAAATCTGCCTATAAACGGGTTACGCGTATTGTCTATTTCCCGTACCAAGTTTTCCATACGGGCGGGGTGGAACGCCGTACCTGTGTAAGTTGAGTAACGGGCAACAAAGTTTGCCCTAAAATACGGATTTTGTAAAAGAACGCGGATAGCTCTTGTGGCAGACTCCGGTCTTCTCCATCCACCGTTATCAACTATAAAGTTCATAGGTGCGGCTGAACCCAAGGGCTCGCCCATGCAAGCCGTGTTCTGCCGCTGCACATCGCTGTTCGCGTTTCCGCAACTGGAACAAGAGCCGGTGAAACAGGTTGGGCTTGCCATTGCGGTAAAGTAATTCATGAAATTAGCTGTGCCGTGGAAAATAGCGTTGTCAAAGTCTTGTATTATAAAACGCCATCTGCCGTCCGCACCGTGAACGCCGGGTGTTACACTCGGCCGTCCGAACCATTCATCATCGCCGTGTATATCTGTGGAACCGCGGGAACGGCCGGTTCTCCACATTTCAAAGTTGTTGCTGAGAGAGTCCCAGTTTTCCAAATGCATATAGACTATAAGCCAGTCTATAAAATCATCTATGCACATTACAGTGTTAAGGTAGTCATACCATTCTCTGGTAAGGTGGCTTCGTCCCACCCAGTTTGCGGGGACGGGGTCACCTGCGCGCGGGTGGTTGAACGGGAAAGTAGCAGGAACCCTGCGGGCATAGCCGGTATGACCTTCTATATCATTACCGGTGGCAACATCGGCTGTTACGTTGCCCAGCGCGGTTCTTCTTGTTCCGGTAGATATGTCAATACTGCGTACATTCGGGCCGGGGCTGGACGAAGTGCCAATCGCGGGGCGTTCTGTCCGTGGGTCTGCGTTAACGTTTCTGGGAGGATAAATGATATAAAAGTTTGCAACTTCTTCAAAAAATGTATCGCCCTCAACCTGTATTGACGATAACGGTACGTCATCCATTTGATACATTTGACTAATAAGGCTTGCGTGTCTGTGGGTTTGTATATTTTGCATTCCCCAGAATTCGCCGTTTATAAAGATTGCACCCCAAGTGGCGTGTTGAATTACGGGGCGTAACGGGTGGGCAACCCACATGGAAAGCGGGTCACGCGCATCCGTTCCCTCAACGTCTGCCAAACGGATGTTAAGATGCCTGAATCTGTCAACCCGTCTGCCGGGTGCGCCGTAATGCCCCATCGTATCCGGAACTATATTTAAGCCGCGAATATCACCGCTACGGCCGCTCAATTCTCCGCAGCACGAACAGGGTTGCCCGCCTTGGTTAAAGTTAAGCCGGATTGAACGCAACGGGAAGGCGCGTGACCAGTTACCGAATGACCAAGCGTTTGCAAGCTGGTTGAAAACCACAACGCTTTGATTGCCTTGCCAGTCAAACATTTCTACGTTTGCGCGCTGCCGTACTTCTTGGGAAGATGTTGAAGTACCGCTTATTCCGTCTATTCCGGAAATTACAGCACGTCCCGGGCCTTGAGCACTGCGATAGGAACGTTCACGGCGAACCGGGTTTCCGTAACCGCCTTGAGGTATACCGGTTGCCACTTCTTTTTGAATAGCCGCATTTCTTTCAGCCGTTGACATAACAGAATTGTCTGCGTTACGCCACATACTTTCAACGATAGCACCCAATCCGTCACGGCCGTCCCACAATCCTGCTCTTATTTGACCCTGCCAAGCGTACGGATAGTGCGTACGTCTTGGAGCTTGCCAAAACCAAGGCCAAGTGGGAACACCCCAAGCGGGCGGGGTTTGACTAACGTTGGGATGCATATGACCCCATCCGCCTGTTTGAGTTTCGGTAGGCGCACCGCGGACTACCCAGTGGGCACCGGCAGCTGCGCCGACTTCCGCACCTTGATGACCGCTTTGACCGCCTCCTGTTGGACCATAGTCTCTTGAAACAAATCCTCTGTCCCAGTTACGGTATATGCCTGTAATTGGGTGCGCGAAATGCTCCGGCGGCATAACAATGGAAACGATACGAACGTTTTGCCAGTTTGTAAAGGAACCTGCAGCACCGCTGCTTACAATATAGGTTTGGGTTTCCGTGTTGCCTCCGATACCGGCATTGGTAAACGCTCTTGCGCGTACTGCCATACCGGTAAATACCGGTACCGCCCTGTAGTAACCTTGAGCTCCTTTAATCCAATCGGGACGGAATACTTGTGTCCAAGGGCGGGCTTCAGTGTTATGGGGTGACATATAAGCACTGTCTTCAAGAAATTGAGTTTGAGACCAGGGCACGTTCCAAGGGCCGGGGTTTCCTCTGCCGACACCATAGTTGGACATGGGGGATATATGGTCTCCGGGGCGGGTGGTGTCGGTATCACCGCCCACACTGCTTATGGGGATGGATACACCGGGGGGAAGTATCAAAGAACAACCGCATTGCCCCGGCCATGATCCATGTGTTTGCCAGTTGAATAATCTGTCTGAAAAGGTGCTGGCACCGGTAGGAGTCGGGTTAAAAATGTGGTAGGCCATGTAGGGGCCGTTTTCACTTGTTCTGTGACCTACAGGCCAGCCGTGCTCTGCAATCTCCGCACGGTACGCGTCGCAAACGCGGGGTACACTGCCGTCGAAGGTGACACGGATTACTGAATCGCTCCAACCGGGTGCGGGGGTAATGTTAAGATTGAGTGATGAACCGGTCTTAACTCCGCCCGGCTCTGAGAATACCGGTGCCGGCGGTGCACCGGCGTTCATGGGGGTAATGACATCTTCCGCATCTTCTTCAAATACGGAATCACCATCGCGGTCCCATTGTGCGGGACGGAAACCACGAAGATTTCCGGACCGGGGGTCTGAAGGTGTTACAATGTTTTCTTCTTCCGAGATGAAGTCCAACCAATCTTCCCGGTCATCTTCTTCCCCCTCCGTTGCATCCGGCACTTCCGAGATATCCTCGTCAGGCTCCGGGGCGGAAGCGTTTTCTGCTTCCAAACTTGCGTCCGTCTCTGCGCCGAAAACATCCAACGGCGACACGTGTATTGATGAAAATACCATCAAAAACGCGAGCACGTACGCTAAGCAACATCTCAGTTGCTTTGCCATGTTACATACCACCCTTCATTCTTCCTTTTATTTGTGTAGTATTCTACCAACTTGATACTCGGAAAGTGTATAATTACAAAAATTTGTACAACTTTTCCAATCTACACCCTCCCATTTTGGCTATTATCTACATATTACATTCTAATTACAAATCATGCAAGTAGTTAATAAAATTTTTTTGTAAAAAAAATTTCGTTCTTTTATCAGTCCTCCGGTGCGGTTTTCAGTACTGTGAGGACATCAGAATCTCTGTCTCCCTACTATTATATAGTTGTCGAAATATTAGTTTTGGTTCAAAAAAAAGACAAACAACCATAAATGCCCGTTATGGTTGTTTATTCTTATCAATGTAATCCTATACATGTATAGTGTTTCCAAGCTTAATGACACATTATTTACAACCATGTTACCCGTCCTCCAACGCTGTTTTCAGTGCTGTGAGGACTTTTTTTTCTATCCGAGATACTTGCACCTGAGACACGCCGATTGCTTTTGCGACTTCCATTTGAGTTTTGTCTTGGAAGTAGCGCAGGATTATTACCTGGCGTTCTTTGGGCTTGAGACGTTCGATTAATTGTTTTAAGGCCAGGATATTTATGCTTTGGTCGGCATCGTTTGGGGCTTGGGCAACTTTATCTATTAGGAAGATAGGGCTGCCGTCGCCTTGATAAATTGTGGCGTGAAGGGATTCAACATCGTGACCGGCATCCATCGCTACGATTAATTCTTCCGCGCTTACGCCGATTTCTTCGGCGAGCTCTTTTATTGTGGGCTGACGGCCGTGTTTTGCTGTTAGCATTTCGGTTGTGTAACGCGCTTTCGTCGCTAGTTCTTTCATGGGGCGCGAAACCTTTATTATACCGTCGTCGCGAAGAAAGCGTTTTATTTCGCCTATTATCATGGGAATTGCGTAGGTGGAAAATTTTACGTCGAATGACGAGTCGAATTTGCGAATGCATTTTAACAACCCGATTGCTCCGATTTGATATAAATCGTCGGGTTCGTAACCGCGTTTCGCAAATTTTTTTACAACAGACCAAATAAGGCCGCTGTTTTCTTTTATTAGCAGCTCTGCCGCATCGTTGTCTCCCGATTGAGCGCGCGCAATTAACTCCAAGGTGAGGTTCATCTTGTCACTCCCCTGCAAGTTTTTTTACCATCTTTATGGTGGTTCCCTCGTTCGGGCGCGATATTACTTCCACCGTATCCATGAATGACTCCATGACCGTGAATCCCAGCCCCGAACGTTCCATTTCGGGCTTGGTTGTGAACAACGGTTCCCGCGCGGATTCAATGTTTTCTATGCCAACGCCTTTATCGGAAACTTCAATAAAAATGGTGCGAAGCTCGTTTTGCAATGCAATTGTAACAACTGTGTCATTTACAGATTGGCTGTTTTCGCCGTAGCCGTGAATAATCGCGTTTGTTACCGCTTCGGAAACCGCCGTTTTTATATCGGAAATTTCGCCTACAGTAGGGTCCAGCGGCGTTATAAATGCCGCCACAACCACCCGCGCAAGTGCTGTGTTTTCCGAAATCGCGGCAAATTCAAATTTTACTTTGTTATTCATACCAACGGCCCCCCCAACATGGAAATCGCGGCTTCCGTTGTTGCGGTGCGCGAAACTATTTTTGAAAGCCCGGACATTTCATAAAGCTTTGCAACAGAATCGCTCATGCCCGCAAGAACAAGCTTTCCGCCGCGCATTTCCGCTTTTTTGTACCGCCCGATAACCATTCCTATTCCCGACGAATCCATAAATGAAACCCCCGACATATCAAGCAAAATATGCCGGCACGCCGATTTTTCAAATGCCGCGTCCAGTTGTGTACGAAAACGCTCCGCCATATGATGGTCAAGCTCGCCGTTCAGCGTTGCGAAAAGAACCCTTCCGTTTATATTAATCTGCATATTATCTCCATTCCCCTTCCAGTATTTGTAAGTTCACATATCATATAGAAAAATTTGCGGACATGCAACATTTTTCCATTTAATATTTTCGTAACAAATATTTCACAAAAATGTAATTTGTACTTGAAGTTAATTTATCATTATGTTATTGTTATTGACAGAAACGAAATTATAAAAGGAGTGCCATGTATGTTCTTTAGGCGGAAAGAGCCTTCGACACGTCCGGCAGTTAAAAAAGTAAGCGAATTTATTAACACAAAATCTCATAACCAAAAAAAATATATCTCATTAATGCTTGTGCCGTCTTACAGCACGGGCAAAACGCGAAGCCTGCGTATTCCGCGGGCTGTTTTGTATTCCGTTGCGATTGTATTTTTTCTGATTTTTTCCGTGGTTATGGGGTTTTATCTTAACAGTCGGTATCAGCAGCAAGTCGCAGCTAACTTGAGTAATTCCCTTGACGAAACACAGGCGGCGTTTAGCACGTACCGCTACGAATCCGAACAGGCGCAAAGCGAATTGATTGACGCAACCGTTCAAATGTACGAACAACTAAGCGAAGAACAAATGCGTGCGCGTCTTGAAATAGACCGTCAGGAAAGACGGCATCAAGACACACTGGATGATATTTGGGATATCATAGACGGGCTGGAAGACCAAATTCGTGAATTTGAAGAAGAGCGGCAAGAAATTATAAGCAATTTAAGTTCGCGCAGTGTTATTCCGCCGATTGCGAATCTACTTTCCGAAATGGAAAAAACACAGGAAAATCTTCGCGAAGCATTAATGCCGGAAATCATTCCCGCGAAACCCTCCGCGCCGTCGGTCGGTTTTCTTAGTTTCGGAGCGCAAGCCCCGCTTACCGAGGGTGAAATTCTTAACAGGCTTAACAGTCTTGTAAACGAATTGGAAGCGCAACGTCAGATGTTAGTCAGTTTGGAAGAATACAAAGAAAGAATGCAGCCGTATTTACTGAATTATCCCACAATATGGCCCGTGCGCGGGCAAATTAGTTCGGGCTACGGGTGGCGGCGCAATCCGTTTGGCGGAAGCGGAAGTGAATTCCACTACGGCATTGACATTCCCGCAAAAGTAGGCACACCAATCAGAGCCTCCGGCGGCGGCACAGTTATTTTCGCGTGCTGGCAAAACGGCTACGGTAACGTCATCGAAATAGACCACGGAAGCGGACTTACAACAAAATACGCGCACAACACCCGCAACTCCGCAACAGTTGGGCAGCGCGTGGAACGCGGCGATATAATCGCATACGTTGGAAGCACCGGGCGAAGCACCGGCTCGCACCTTCATTACGAAGTACGCCGAAACGACACGGCATTAAATCCTGTTTCGTTTTTATTGGAGTTTCATAACTAGGGGGAGATTTTTATGGCTCGCAGCCGAACACAAGATGATTTTATCCAGCCGACAAGCACGGTGATAGGTTTGGGTGCTACTATTCACGCGGCGCGTTTTACTTGCGCCGAATCGGAATCTATGCGGATTGACGGGACGTTGGTAGGCGATATTGAAATAGAGGGACTTTTGAATATAAGTGAGACAGGGCGCGTGGATGGGAACATTAGTGCGGGCTCTGCGCGTATTGCCGGGAGGATTTTTGGTAATGTACAATGCCGGAATGCGATACATCTTGCCGCCACCGCAGATGTAACAGGCGATGTTCTCACTGCCACGTTAATTGTAGATGAAGGCGCGATTATCACAGGTCGTTTTCAAACACATGTAATAGTGGATGAAATAAATCAAGCATGAAGCTGCTCGTAAACTTGATAAAAGCGTCGCGCGCGTATTGGGCGTATTTGATAATTTCGCTTTTAGCGATTGTCGGGATGACGGCGGCGCAATTATACGCGCCTTTGGTGGTACGACGGCTTACGGATATGGCGGTAAACGCAGACCCGCAGCTTGCGAAGATGGCTTTGCGTCTTGGACTTACGCTTGCGGGGGTATATTTTTTGCAAGCGGTATGCTCGTACATACGACACTACTACACTCATTATGCGGCGTGGCATTTTGTTGCGGATTTACGAACAAGGGTTTACGCAACGCTGCAAAAACTTTCGATGAAATTTTATCACGACAAGCAAATCGGGCAAATTATGTCGCGGGTAGTGAATGATACGGGTAACATTGAAGTTCTTATTGCGCACGCCGTACCCGATATTATTGTAAATATCGCGATTTTAATCGGCGTTGCGGTAATTCTTTTTGTGATTAACCCGCTGCTTGCCGCGCTTAGTTTAATTGCGATGCCCGCGCTTGTTTGGATATCAATTTTGTTTGCGAAAAAGGTTCTTCCCATTTTCCGGGAAGGGCAAAGTGTTTTAGGCGAACTTAGCGCGAATTTACAGGATAATATTTCCGGAATGAAGGAAATTCAAGTTTTCAATCAGCACGAGAGAGAAGAGGAAAAAATAGAAAAATCCGCGCGCGCCCATGCTGTTACAGTGCTTCGTGGTTTGCGGCTTTCAGGTGCTTACGGCAGCGCGGTGGAGTTTTTTTCAAGTATCGGAACTGTTATTATAATCGCGTACGGCGGATATATGGCACTCCACGACCGCGTTCCCGTTGCGGATATCGTGGCTTTTTTGATGTATCTGAATATTTTTTATCAGCCGATTAGAACTCTTTCCCGCGCAAACGAGGATTTGCAAACGGCAATTGCGGGAGCGGAACGTGTTTTTGACATTCTTGACGCGGAAATCGACGTGAAAGAAAAGGAAAATCCGCACGAATTAAAAAACGTACGGGGTCACATCATTTTTAATAATGTGAGTTTTCACTATATAGAAGGAAATGATGTTCTGCGGGATATTTCCGTTGAAATAAAACCGGGGGAAGTAGTAGCGCTAGTCGGGCCGACAGGCGTTGGAAAAACGACTTTTATAAATTTATTGAACCGCTTTTATGACCCGGTTAGCGGCGAAATAACCCTGGACGGTCACGATTTGCGCGATGTTTCGTTACGAAGCTTGCGCAACAGCATAAGCAATGTAATACAAGATGTTTTCCTGTTTAATGATACTTTGGCGGAAAACATTTGTTACGGCAGCCCGAAAGCCACCCGCGAAGAAATTATTGACGCGTCGCGCCTTGCCCGCGCAGACGACTTTATTTCCGAATTAGGCGACGGCTACGAAACCTATGTCGGCGAACGTGGTTTACGTCTTTCCGGCGGACAAAAACAGCGCGTTTCAATAGCCCGCGCCGTTCTTCGCAACCGCCCCATTTTAATTTTAGACGAAGCCACCGCCGCCGTTGATGTTGAAACCGAAAAACAAATTCGCGAAGCACTTGACGACGTAATGCGTAACCGCACAACCGTGATTATTGCCCACCGCCTTTCCACGATAAAAAAGGCCGATAAAATTATCGTCCTTAAAGACGGCCGCATAGAAGACACGGGAACCCACGACGAACTCATAAGTCGAGACGGACTTTACGCGCATATGACGGAAATTAATATGTATGCTTAAAAGGGGTCAATTATGAATAAAATAATATTAGAAACGAAAAGATTAACACTAAAACCGTTTGAAGAAAAAGATGCGTATATCGCTGCATATAATAGCCGCCAACCAAGCATTGCAAAAGCTATGTCCGATATGGTCTTAGCTGATGAAAAAGCTGGGCTTGAATGGATAAATTGGATAAACGTTATGGCAAGCATTGAAAAGCCGTGGCAAGTTTTATCTATTGAATTAAAAAGCGAGAATAAGTGTATCGGTATTATGGGCATTATTCCACAGCCAAAAATTCAAAGCGAATTTGAAATTTTATTTTCTATTTCTGACGAATATCAAGGGAGAGGTTATGCAACAGAAGCCGCCCAAGAAATGATTAAATGGTTTTTCAGTTCAAGAACAAACGTATACTTATGTGCGATTGTGAAAACCGATAATATACCGTCGCAAAAAGTTATTGAAAATTTAGGTTTTGAGTTTATTGAAAATCGTGAAATTGATTACGATAACAAGCCGACATGGTTCAAATATTATAGATTATTAGGTTAACTATGAATACACTTTATCTTTCCGGTATTAACGGAACATTGCTCCGTTCGGATGAAAAAATATCAAAATTCAACTTTCGAAGTAATTATCCCCGAAAGAGGTGGTTTGTGACATGATTTTTCTCAAACTGCTCCACGGCTTCCCTATTAGGTTTAGGTGCTACAAAAAGGCCGATAAAATTATCGTCCTAAAAAACGGCCGCATAGAGACAACCGGAACCCGCGACGAACGCATAAGCCGAGACGGACTTTACGCACACATGACAGAAATTAATATGTATGCTTAGAAGGGGCATTCACATCATGTGTCGCGGGCTTTAATTTTTAATTTTGTTTGGTTTTTTTAAGTAAAACCGAGGTCACGTGCCCCCGGCGGATGCCGCAACGTACATAAAAGGTGCATGCATGGGTAGCGAAGCCGAGCCGGTACCGGAGCCCGGTGCGCTAACCCCCTTATATGTGCGGTGCGGCGGGTAATGCAGTATGCAACATAATACAGAGGTTAAAGCGGAATCAGTGCGGTCCGTTTCGGGGCGCGAAGCCCCTTCCGAAGTTGGCAAAACCCGTTCATGGCATAAAACGTCTGTTCGGCTGTTGCAAACCCATAATATCACGTATTGTGTAGCCTGTCAACACTTATTTCTTCAATTGCAAATTTCTCATGGACACACCGATCGGTGGGATTGCAAGCCTATAAGTCGGGTTTTGGGGTTTAATTGTATTACCGAGGATTTATATCTCCGGCAGGATTATATTTACTTCGCTTTCGGTTGCGAAACTAAAATACATATTAAGAACTTTTTCAAGCGAAGTTTTAAAATCGTGGCGGGCGGCATCGGCGGTTGATGCCAGCGGAATTTCGTAGTAGAAGTCGTTGCCTATGAAAACTCTTGCGGTGCCGAGTGTTTCGCCTTCTTTTAACGGGGCTTGGAATGAGGGCGGGATATTAAATTCAACATAAACAGAATTTTTCTCGTGACTGCCGATGGGAATTCTCACGGTTTCCTCAAAAGCGAAATCTACCGAAGGCGTACGCGAACGTGTAACCGGAATATTTCCCGCGACAGTTTCGGCCTCAACTATCGTTACGAATTCAAATTTATCGAAACCGAAGTTTAAAACGCATTTTGTATCAACCCATTTTTGTGATTTTCCCTTCGTACCCCACCCCGACCCAAGTACAACAGAAATTAATTGCATATCATTGCGTTTTGCCGCGCCAACAAAGCAATGACCCGCTTTGTTTGTGAATCCCGTTTTAACACCGTTCGCACCGGGGAATTCATGCAAAAGGCGGTTGCGATTATTAAAAGAATACTCACGTTTATCGCTACTGAAGCTTGCGTGCGAAGTGTTTGTCAGCTCAATAAAACCCGGCACGGTTAGTGCGTATCGTGTGATTAAGGCAAGGTCATACGGCGTAGAATGATGGTCGCCCGCGTCAAGACCGCTTGGCGTTTCAAAAACGGTATTCATCGCGCCAATTTGCTGCGCTTTTTCTGTCATCTCCGCACAAAAATCCGCAACTGTTCCGCCAAGATGCTCCGCGATTGCAACCGCCGCGTCGTTCGACGATTCCAACATCAGCGCAAGCATTAAGTCTCCGAGACGTATTTTTTCTCCCGTCGATAAATACATCTTCACCTTTGGTGCGGCAGCGGCTTTCGATGATACCGTTACTGTTTCGTTCATTCTGCCGCTTTCAAGCGCAAGCACCGCCGTCATTATTTTCGTAGTGCTTGCCATCGCGAGCGGATTGTGTTCGTTCTTCCCCCATAAAACGCGCCCTGTTTCCGCATCCATTAATATCGCGCCCAGTGCGTTAACTTTTGGAGTTTCTTCGCAAAAAATTACGCATAAATTTGCGGCGGAAATTAAAGCGGTTAAAATTATTATTAGAGAAAATTTTTTCATTTTAGATTTCACCTCGCGTTTATTTTGCACGAAGCATTAACTAAATATGTAAATCATTTGAAAAATAGCAATAATTGTTTTATAATCCCCCTTTACAATGATTACATTACTTGGAAGAGGAAATTAATGAAATTAAATTTGTTTAAAATTATGAATTGGATTTTTTTTATTTTAGCCGGGCTGCTGTTTATAAATACCGCTTTTTTTAATCGTGCTACTGCGTTTTTCTTCACATTTAAAGAGCAAATATTAAACTTTGTTATTATTACTGTTGTTTTTTTATTTATTGCCGCGCTTGGTTCATTTTTAACAACAAAATATAAATCCCTTGAGAAATTCTTTAAAGAAAGATACATTTTCGTTGTATATATAACCATGATTATCGTATTTATTTTACAGGTATTATACGCTTTTCTCATTCACTCAAACTTGGAACATGATATTGGGTTAATTATTTTGAATGCCCAAGCCGGAAGCCCCGATGAATTTGTTTGGATTGAGTATTTCTCTCTACATCCAAATAACTTTATGCTTTTGTTCTTTTTCAGATTTATTCATGGGGCACTGGCTTTGTTAAATTTAGAGGAACATTTTATCCATGCTTTAGTTATCGTTAATATTTTATTTGTTAATGCATCTATCGTCTTAGTGTTTCATACGGTAAAAGATTCTTTGGACGTGTTCAAAGCCTATGCAGCGTGGATATTTTTAATACTGCTTGCAGCGTTTTCGCCGTGGATAATCGTACCTTACTCAGATACACTGTCTATGCCTTTTATAATCGGCGTAATATTCCTATACATGAAATTCAGAAATGCGAACAATCGGAAAAAATTGATTTTGGCTTTGGGTATGGGTGCAGTTGCGCAAATCGGATACTTTGTAAAGCCTTCTTCGGTGATACCGATAATTGCAATTATCATTATACAATTTATAATTGATTTAAACCTGTTTAAAACTAAGCCAAAACACAGACGCGCTTCAAAAACAGAATATAACTCCAAATATATACTTACATGCACCCTGCTGATTATGCTGGTAGTTAGTGCTTTGTTTAATTTATTCGTCCGCACGCAAAACACCATACCTTTTATACAAGGCGTGGCTTTGCCTAATGAACACTATATTATGATAGGTATGCAACGCCAAGCTGTCTGGGGAGAAAGATTCACATATGGGTCATACAGCGCAGAGGATTTCTTTTTTACAACCAGTTTTCCATCCACACAAGAAATGCGGAATGCCAACAGGGAAGTAATAATGGAACGTCTTTCAGACTTTGGAATTGCCGGGTACAGTCACTTTTTAGTCAACAAGTTGCGGTGGGTTACCGATGACGGGACTTTTACTTGGGGCGAATTTGCATTCGGTGATTTTTACGATACGACACCAATGCAGTCACAACTCAGAAACTTAGTTTTCCCGAGAGGAGATAATTACTCACCCTTTGCGCATTTTATGCAAGGCATATGGTTGTTTATACTTTTTTGGCATTTTATATTTGCATTCCGCAAAAAAGACTCATCAAATATTTTTATGAATGTATGCATGTGTACAATAATCGGGACTATTTTATTTATTCTTTTAACGGAAGGACGCTCCCGTTATTTGATTAACTGTCTGCCGTTATTTGCAATTGTATCCGCATATTGTTTTTCCGATACTTTTTTGTTTTTCTTGAATATCGTACAAAGAAAACGTAGTAAGTTGCTTTTTAGAGGTTAAAGCCGTACAATGAAAATATCTAAGAAATGTTCTAAGAAAATCGGAGGAAATCAAATGAGCAGAAGTCCGTTGCTTTTAGAAAAATGGGATTTTATAGTATTGCTTGGGGAATCGGGCGGCGGAAAGGGAACGCTTGTGCAAAACATAAAGCGTTACTGGTTGCCGGATTTATGGAGCGCCAGCATGGGAGATATCTTCCGCAAAAAAGCGTCGGAAGACCCGGAAATAAGAGAACTTACCGAAAAAGGAATTCTTGTTGATAACGCAAAAACCTGCAAAATTTTTCGTGAATTCGCACTGGCGAACTCGCCCGGGCTTATTGACGGTTTTCCGCGCAACCGTGAGCAAGCGATTGACTTAATTCGTTTCGCGAAGGAAAATAACTGGCGCATTCTTGTTGTAGACATTCATTGCCGCATTGAAAAAATAATCGAGCGTCTACTTGCGAGAAAACGCGCCGATGACAGTCTAAACATTGTTTATCAACGTCACACCGCGCACAAAGAACTTCACCCGTCTGTAATGGAAGAAATCCGCACGCGCCGCGATTTATTTGATGTTATAAACCTTGACGGCAATCATCATTCCGAGATTGTTTTCACGGGGTTTCTTTTGAGCGTTCTGCGGCTTGTTGATATGCTTTACTTCTACGACATGACAGACATCAACACCACATTTGCCGTGCATGGCGACGAAACTACAATTAACCCCGCAATAAACCGTTGGGTTTGCGGATTCTTAGACAGTATTCAGAAAAAGATTGCGAAATGATAAAACCACAAGTCGCGCTAACTTTCGATGACGGCCCAAGCGAACATACCGCTCGTATTTTAGACACTCTGGAAAAAAACCAAGCCAGAGCAAGTTTTTTTGTACTTGGAAGTAAAATTGATACAGGAAAAAATATAATCAAACGCGCACATGAAATGGAAAACGAGATTATCAGCCATTCATGGAGCCATTGTAAAGAGCCGGATTTATCCGGACTTTGTGCGGAAGAAATTCGCAAAGAATTAATTAATACGCGGGAAATTATTTTGCAAACCGTCGGCACTTGCCCGGATATGTTCCGTCCGCCATACGGCGCGGTCAGTGACACGTTAAAGGATGTCGCGGAAGAGCTTGGCTTGGCGATAATTCTATGGTCGGTTGATTCGTGGGATTGGAAAAGCAAAGATGCCGGCTGCATTTACAACGAAATTTTTTCAAACATTCACGACAACGCTGTAATTCTTTGCCACGATGTTCATGCCACAACCGCGGATGCAATGGAACGCGTTATTCCTGCGCTTACAGAAAAATACGAGCTTGTCACCGTGTCGGAATTGATGAAATTTTCAAGCGTAACACCAAAAGCACGAGTAATTTTCCCGGCGGGTGAAATTAAATATGATAACCCTGCTTGACGAAAATAACGAAAACACGCGTAAGCAAGCCCCGCTTGCGGCGCGAATGCGTCCCGCTTCCCTTGACGAATGGGTGGGACAAGAACACATAATCGGAAAAAATACTTTGCTTACCCGCGCAATTAAAGCGGACAAGCTTAATTCACTTGTGCTTCACGGGCCGCCCGGAACGGGCAAAACTACGCTTGCGTCGGTAATTTCATCCGCCACGCAAGCTATTTTTTTGCAATTAAACGCGACAACTGCGGGCAAGAAGGATATTCTGGATGCCGTGGAAGAAGCGAAATCGGCAGCCGCTCTTTACGGCAAACGCACAATTCTTTTTATTGATGAAATCCACCGCTTCAACAAGGCGCAGCAAGACGCACTTTTGCCATATGTAGAAAACGGCACTGTAATTTTAATAGGCGCGACAACTGAGAACCCATATTTTGAAGTAAACAAGGCATTGGTTTCGCGCTCTATGCTTTTTGAGCTTGAACCGCTTTCGAAAGAAAATATTTTAACGCTTTTAAACCGCGCACTAAAGGACAAAGAGCGCGGGCTTGGAGAATACTTTATTGAAGCGCACTCAAACGCGCTGGATTTTCTCGCGGACAAAGCAAACGGCGATGCACGCACCGCACTGAACGCGCTGGAGCTTGCCGCACTTACCACAAAACCCGATTCCGGCGGGCGCATTGAAATTTCAATTGAAGATATTGCGGCATGTATCCAAAAGCGCGCACTTCTTTACGAACGCAACGGCGATAATCATTACGATACAATTTCCGCATTTATAAAATCCATGCGCGGCTCAGACCCGGACGCAGCGGTTTATTATTTGGCACGAATGTTATACGCCGGCGAAGACCCGCGCTTCATAGCCCGCAGAATAGTAATTTGCGCATCCGAAGACGTTGGCAACGCAGACCCTCACGCTTTGCAAGTAGCAGTCGCGGCGACACACGCCGTGCAATTTATAGGAATGCCCGAAAGCAAATTTATTCTTTCGCAAGCAGCAACTTATATCGCTTGCGCCCCGAAAAGCAACGCATGCACCAAAGCAATCGACGCCGCCTACGCAGACGTTGATGCTGTTCAAATAAAATCTCTGCCGCCCCATTTAAAAGACGGGCAACGCAGCAATGGCTATAAATACGCCCACGATTATCCCGGCAACTACGTACCGCAAGATTATCTGCCCGAAGAACTTTGCGACCGCGTTTACTACCGCCCGACAGAAAACGGCGTTGAGAAGAAAATAAAAGAGTCCCTGCGGGCATTACGCCCAAACAGGGACTACTAATAAAAAGTTATCTTCTTAGAACATCATGCCCGACATATCCATAAAATCATCTAAATTATCGGGGAAATTAATTGTCACACCGCCAATTCGAATAACGTCCATAGCCATATCTATATCCATATCTATTACTTCGCCGTCAGCTTCCATTGACATAGACATTTTCATATTCATTGCGGTTAGCATATCGCTAGCGTCTATCACTGCAAAGTATTCGATATCGCCCATATCTACAGACATACTCATACTGTCAAGCCCCATACTCGCCAACATTCCACCGGTAAGACTATCAATCATATCGCTCATTACACTGCCCGACAATGTAAACGTAATTTCTGTGCTGTCCGCAACTTCGTTCATGCTCGCGCTTAAAACGGCTTCCTCCGGGAAAACTAATGCGCCGCTCCCTTGAAGTTGCTCAAGCATATCTTCAAGAGGCATGGGCATTTTCATTTGCATTCCCATCATATCCATATACATTATGCCGTTACGGAAATATACTTCGGAAGGCATTTCCATACCGTCGGCTTTGGTTGTTGATACCATGCGCATATCTATGTCGGTTTCGCTATGCACAACCATTTCAATAACGGCGTCCATTATCATTTCTGTTGTTTCTCCGTCCATGTTCATATTCATAACTGTACGGCTGTCCATAATCATTGAATCTACGTTATCAAGTTTTTCCGACGCTAATAAATATATTTCGTATGCACTTCTTTGTTCGCCGTCAACCGACGGTGTTTCGTTGTTTGTTCCCTGTGTTTCAACGTTTGTTGCGTTTCCTCCCGTTTGCGTTTCGCCCGTCTCGGGGGTGCATGACGCAAACAGCATTGCCATTACTAAAATAAGTAATGAAATTTTGATTTTTTTCATTTTTACTTCCTCCTGTTTTTTTTCAATTTTATTACAACCTTGTCATTATACATTAAATATTTTCTTTGACAAGTAAAAACAAAAACAGAACCACACTTTTACAAAAGATAGGTTCTGTTTGACTGTTACATATAACCCGCTATTGTCCTACTTGTTCTTGATTACAGTCGCGCAAATCAAAATCAACGAAGCCCTCACCAACATCACCTTCGACTTTGAATATAAGCGGAATACGGACATTTATCTTTTGAATAACACTGAATTTACTGCATCTTTCGTTTTCTGAGCAAGGGTCTCTTTCAATTGTATGTCCCATGCATCTAAATTGTATGTCGCATACTTCTGAATGAGCGCATACATCAATTGGTACTCTTACGGTAATGTCCTCGCAAATGTCTACGGGGCAACCTTCAAAGGTAAATCTTTTGTGTTCTTCGCACCTTACTGCTGCCATCTTTACAACTCCATTCATTGGTATGTCCTTCATTTCGGACATACTATATTTTATGCGGAGGTATTAAAATGGTGATAATTTTTTGCTTGACAATTTTTATCTTCGTGATATTATTTTTGTTACAATTTCATAGAACATCAAGAGAGGTGGAGGGAACAGGGCCCTGCGAAACCCGGCAACCGGCTTATTTTAAGTTATGGTGCTAATTCCCCCGGAGAGTAAAATTTCCGGAAGATGTTAATCTTTAAAAAAAGCCCTGTAAGGGGCTTATTTTTGTGTAGGAGGTTTTAAAATGTATTTGTTCACATCTGAATCTGTGACAGAGGGACATCCCGACAAAATGTGCGACCAAATTTCAGACGCTGTGTTGGACGCAATTTTGGCGCAAGACCCGAAAGCGCGTGTTGCGTGCGAGGTAGCGACAACAACGGGCATGGTGCTTGTTGCAGGCGAAATTACAACGGATTGTTATGCTGACATTGAAAAAATTACACGCGAGACAATTCGTAAAATAGGTTACACAAGCGGCGAAATGGGCTTTGACGCGGACGCTTGCGCCGTTCTTGTAACATTGAGCGGACAGTCGCCGGATATCGCAATGGGAGTTGATGTCGCGCTGGAAAGCCGCGAAGAAGGCAAAGACGCAGACACCGGCGCAGGCGATCAGGGCATGATGTTCGGTTACGCCTGCAACGAAACGCCGGAGCTTATGCCTATGCCGATTTCGCTTTCTCACGCACTAACGCGAAAATTGGCAGAAGTTCGTAAAAACGGCACCATTCCGTATCTTCGTCCGGACGGAAAGGCACAAGTCACCGTCTCGTATGACGAAAACAGAAAACCGGTAGGTGTAGCCGCCGTGGTTGTATCGTCGCAGCATTCCGAAGATGCCTCGAACGAACGTATTCGTGCCGATATTATGAACTATGTAATTAAAGCTGTGATTCCGCCTGAATTGCTTTCAGAAGAAACAAAATACTATATCAACCCCACGGGACGCTTTGTAATCGGAGGGCCGGTTGGTGACGCGGGTCTTACCGGCAGAAAAATAATCGTTGACACATACGGCGGATACTCCGCACACGGCGGCGGCGCGTTTTCGGGCAAAGACCCTACAAAGGTTGACCGTTCCGCGGCATATATGGCGCGTTACATCGCGAAAAACATTGTGGCGGCGGAACTCGCAAGTCACTGCGAAGTTCAGCTTGCATATGCAATCGGCGTGGCGCGTCCGGTTTCCGTTTTCGTAAACACAAAAGGCACAGGCAAAGTTGCTGACACAAAACTTTCCGACGCTGTAAATAATCTTTTCGACCTGCGCCCTGCCGGAATAATAAATCATTTCGAGCTACGCCGCCCAATCTACAAGCAAACAGCGGCATACGGGCATTTCGGACGCACGGATATTGATTTGCCGTGGGAAAAAACAGACAAAGTTGAAGAGTTAAAAAATTTTTGTAAATAAGGAGAGTTAAGAAATGAAAAAACTTGGAATTTTAGGTGCGTGCGGAATGGTTGGCGGAACGATGTTACAAGTTCTAAGAGAACGCGACCTTCCTATTTCGGAATTATATTTATTTGATGTTGGGGCGGCAGTGGGAACAACCGTTGATTTCAAAGGAAAAACCATTACTGTTGAAGAATCAACTTTGGACATTTTCGACAGGGGAATTGATATTTGTCTCTTTGCGATTGACAGCCCAATTAGCAGAAAATACGCGCCAATCGCGGCAGAAAAAGGTTGTGTTGTAGTTGATAACAGTTCCGAGTGGCGCATGACATCGGACGTGCCGCTTGTTGTTCCCGAGGTAAACGGCGAAGATATTTTCAAAAACAAAGGGATTATCGCAAGCCCGAATTGCAATACGATTCAATCTATGGTCGCGCTTTATCCTTTGCACAAGGCGTTTAATATTAAACGCGTAATTTACTCAACGTATCAGGCGGTTTCGGGCGCGGGCGTTGCGGGAATCGCAGACCTTAAACGCACCTTAAATGGCGAAGAACCGCAGTGTTTCCCCTACTCTATCGCAGGAAATGTTATTCCGCGCATAGATGTTGTTGATGAAAATGGTTACACCGGCGAGGAAACAAAAATGATTGAGGAAACGAAAAAAATTCTTCACTCGCCAAGCATGAATGTTACCGCGACAACCGTTCGTGTGCCTGTTGAAATAGGCCACAGCGTGTCAGCCAATTTAACTTTTGAAAAACCGTTCGAGCTTGACGAGGTTCGCAAAATTTTAGCAAATTCGCCCGGAATAGTCCTTCAAGACGACCCCACAAAAGAAATTTACCCAACGCCAAAGCAAATCGCCGGCACAGACGAAGTTTATGTAGGCAGAATCCGCCGCGATTTCAGCGCGGAAAACTCGCTGAACATATGGATTGTAGCCGACAATGTACGCAAAGGCGCGGCAACAAATGCGGTGCAGATTGCTGAGAGATTGATTAAAGGAGAATAAACAAACCAAAGCCCAATTATTTATAAAAAGAGGCTGTTGCAAAATCGCAACAGCCTCTTTTTATATACTAAGATTATTTAACTATAAGATGCCCCACGTTATGCCCAACAAGCCATCTTGAAAGCATGACTATGTCGAAGAAGCTTGTATATCCGCTTCCGGTTATATCTGCGGTAAGCTGGCAGAAGTTCGGGAAGAGTTCGGGGCGGTCTGCCGGGTCGGTTATAAGCCACTTTGCTATTACCGATGCGTCGGAAGAGGTTATGCGGTTGTCTCCGTTTATGTCACCCAAGCGGAAGCCGGCAGGTGTCGGTACCCATACCGCAGTCACCGTCATATCTCCGGTTATTATATCGCCGTCTCGCAGGAACTCATCTGTTGCTTCGTTAAGCCACCCACCGAACCTGTAGCCGTCGATTGTCATTGTATGCATTCTTGGCAGTGCACCGATTCTGCTGTCGCCTTCAGTTTCAACAGCGAATTCTACTACATCGCCGGAGTTCGGGTTTTTAAATGTCGCTGCGCCCGCGTCAAAAGTTACCGTGTAGTTGGCAACTCTGACAGCGTGTTCGGCGCCGGTACTTCCCGTTGTTTCGCCGCCGCCAAGAATTTCATGAGCGAATGCATTCAAATCGTTAATTGAAATGAATGTTGTGCCGGTTCCGGTTCCGTTTGCGACGGTATTCACCGAAACGGTAATGGGTTTTGAAATATTATGCGTCGGATTTATTTTAACCTCGAACCCTATTGTTGTGTTAATCAGAAGTGTAGTATTTGGCGGTGCTCCTTCGACAGCCACATTAACTCTGGTTCCTGTAAACGCAAGAGGATTTCCGCCGATTTCGTTGATTACATCAATGCGGATTGTCATACCGGTGGGGTCGTCGTCGAACTGACGTTGAGACGGCTCCAAAATCCAGTTTGCCGTTATGAAAACGGGTTCGTCAACCATATCAAAAGTGGTTGATACGTTGGTTTTGTCGGTAAACACTACGCCGGGCGTGTCGGTTGACCAGTGCGTAAACCTGTAACCATCAATCATTCCCGCGTTGATTGTTACGGGCGTGCCTTGAACCGCCGTTTCGTGAGACGAGTTCGCGCCTTCGCCACCGTCACTTATCATTATTGCATGCGGGATATTCACATCCGCACCCGCGACTGTTACCGTTGTTGAGGGCGTAGTCAGCCAGGTAGTACCGCCGTCCACGGAAACCTTTATTGTATATACGCGATTAGAAGTATCCGTGTTCACCGGAAATGTGATAGACGCACTTACGCTTGTATCCGTGCCGGTTGGTGTTTGTATATACAAAGGCGAATCCGTACCTTCAAGGAAAGCTGCGATTCTCATATCAGACGCAATAAGATTGCTTCCCTGCACCGTGATTGTGATGTTGCCGCCATCAGAAGCAACGGAAGCAGGATTTGCGCTTACATTTGTGACGGTGAGAGGGGGCGCATTAACGGTTACCGTTGCAGTGCCGGAAACAGTTAGGACTTCGGAAGTTGCCGTAATGGTGGCTGTTCCCGCGCTAACGGCTGTAACAACACCGTCGGAAACGGTGGCTACCTCCGTGTTGCTTGAAGACCAAGTAACGGTTTGATTCGCGTTTTCCGGGACAACCGCAGCGTCCAAGTTGCCTGTTTCACCCACTGTTAAGTTAAGGGAATCAGGGGTAACGTTTACTTCTGTCGGGCTAATGTCTAGTGCCGTTACAACGGGGCTGAACGACTGTGTTTCGGACGCTGTTTCGCGTGTAAGCGTAGCAACCAAAGTTCCCGTTGCGTCCGGAGCAGGAGCAATCGGACGGGTTACTTCGCCCGTGGCTGTTATCGCCGGGTTATTTGATGCCCATGAAATATTTACATTATTTGCGGCGGATGTCGACAGGGTGACAAGGTCTGACGTTACCGCGTCAACGTCTTGCCCGTTTGAAATCGAATCCCATGTGAGTGCATCCCTTGCCGCGTTTACCGCAAGCTGTGCGTCGCAGATTACGCAACCGTTATCGTTACAAGTATCGCAGTCGGGGGTGGTTGCGCCTGTATTTACTGCAATTATTATTCCGGTTATTTCCATATTCGGAAACGGAGTATCGGTAGGGGTATCACAACCTATACTGTATCGTCTGTCAACACCACTATTACCAATATCTGCAATAAATTCACTGCCGCTTATATTTGCTGTAAGTGTAAACGCACCGTCCGTGCCCACAACATCTGAAAAATATAATCGTTGCGGAGATATATTTTCGGTACGTATTCTCGCGCGTCTTCCTGAAAAATTACTTGTGAATCTACCGGTTACGGTAATGGTATAATCGGTTTGCGCGTTTATGCCCGTAAGGTTGCCGATTTGAATCGCAACCCCTTGCGAAGTACCGCCTCTTCCCGTGACGGTTACAGAACGCGCGGCACCTGTATGTGCCGTGGTCTGCGTACCCGACCCGCCGTTTCTTGTTAAAACATCTCTTCCCCTGTCGGTATTGTTGCTGCTGCTTGTACCGGACAAACGACCGAATGCCTCACTACTAGGTGTAGTTTGCATATCGAATATAGGAGGAGCCGAAGAACCAAGTTGTCTGGCATTTTCAAATGTGGTGATTGCGGTATTCAGTGTTGCCCTCTCACTGTCAAGCTGTTCTACTGTTGCGGAGGAATTTCCGTGAACCGTTTGGGCGGCGGTTACTGAGTCTGTAAAAGTAGTACGCACCGGTTGTGTCGTCCAATGTCTGGTGGAAGGCACATTTGCACCGTTTGTGCTTATTTCGGTATTTGTTAAAAGGGCATTCGCAAAAGTTATTCTTGCCTGCAACGCGGAACGTGCAGCAGCAACAGGGTCTACAGGGCCAATCGGCCGGAATTGCTGGCTTGCGAATATTGTATTTATAGTAACAGGTTCGTGCGTCGGGTTTCGCCGTAAATGCCCCGCCGCCGCAAGCACAAGGCTTGCGTTATAGTCGCAGGTAACTTCCGTATGGTCATAATTCTGGATGTTGTTAGTAAAGGTATTTCCGCTGGACTGACCCGGGCCACCGATTAACGCGCCTACAAGCAAATTCGCAGGAGCTTCGTTATTTTGAAAACGAGTCCAACTGTGCCCCGTTTGAGATACGGGAGTGTGAGCCGCTCTGTGGTGGATTCGCATATTTGCGTGTGTGGTACCCGGCGGCGAAGCAGAAATAGACGGATACCCGAGGACATAAGAATTGTGAAGAGGGTTTGCTCCCAACAAAAATCTCATTTGCCCATTCGCCCATGTACTTAAAGTGGTATGGCTGCCGGAGCGCAGATTGTCATGAGCAAGTGCTATTCCCTGCATTGCCGCGTTATAACGGGCGTTTCCCCAACCGCTCCATATCCGGTATGTGTTGGGCTGATTCCGCCAATCTCCGAATTCTTGCATAACCGCATTCCAATCGCCTCTTAAAACGGCGACTTGCGGCCATACATTATCCCAACTGTAAGCCCAGTTCATATGAGGAATGTTACCGACCCTGCCGTTACGGTGACTTGTGTTGCCGGTAGCTATAACCAACCATTCGCCGGCAAGGGCAAGTTTATCTTCCCACCGCTGAGCATCGTAGAAACCTCCTACTCCCGCCGTAGCTACACCGTTATGAGTGCTTGACGACCTTGCCCAGTTGAAAAGGGCGAGAGCCACTCTAAGATCTTCGGGGTCACCGAAATTTGCGTAATGTTGCGCAAGCACCGCAGTCGCAATGGCAACTTGGTCTGTACCGGGGTTACCGGATGTTAAATTTGTAAACCGAGCGTTCCTGTTTGCGCCGGACACGCTCCCTGTTTGCCTTTCGGGACGGCCCCAAAAACCATGGTCGTTACCGCCGCCTCCGTCGCCTACTTGATAAGCAAACGAAGCTATCGTTCCGTCTGCATTCCAAACTACGCTTCTGTGAATAAATTCAATAAAATGGTCAAGTATACGCTGCGCGTGGTCGAGAGAACCTACATTTACAAACTCGTCCCGGTATTCATAAACAGCCCACCCAAGCGTAACAGCCGCAAAATTTATCGGTAATTGGAATTTTACATGGTCGCCCGCGTCATGGAACCCGCCCGTTAAATCTATGGTGGTACGTCCGCTTGTTCCCCTCATAGCCGAGGGGATGGAAATATTCGCGTCTTGCAGGTGACAGTTGTCCCTCCACAAAAAATGTGACCGCGTGTTTACATCCGGGCCACACATGTTGGCATCGAAAAAAAACAACGCGGTCTGTAAAAGTCTGGCATAGTTTACTGTGGTATTCATCGGCTCAACGCCATAATCCTCAAAAAGCAACAGTTCTTCCGTATCATCGAAAAGCAGTAGCTCTGCATCATAATTAAACAACGGTTCTTCCGCCGCATTAATGATGCCCAAACTGCCCAGTGCCATCAATACACTAAGCAAAATGGCAATAAATCTTCTGAAAGTGCTGAGTTTCACCATTATAATACCTCCTAATGCAATAAAATATAAACCGAGGGTATAATTTTCGTTACTTGTTGGTATTTATATGTTATGTAACACCCCCTTTTATTCACACTGTATTTTTGTATATTTCCCGAGGATAGCGACAGTACCCCACTTATTAATTGAGTATTGCTATAATACATTTTTTTTACATTTTGTTCAAGACTAAGCTGGAAAATAAACTTAACAAAATTATTGGAGTGTTTTTGTAAACCACACAATTTTATTCTGATTATAATTGCGATGGAATGATTAGTATCCGACAATTATATATCTGTCGTTAAGCGGAAAATCGTCCGGACGGTGGGTTTTGATTATATACTTTTTCTCGCCGTCAAAGCGAATGGTAACAGACTTGGAAAAGCCGGAACCCGGCACATTTTCTTTTATAATAAGGCTGGCACCACATTCCCGCATCGTTTCAAAAGTGGTCATAAATCCAACTCCGCTACCTCCGTTTTCTGCATGGGTAGTTACATATTCCAATCCAAGGCGCATCAGCGTTTCCACCTCAAAGGGAATACCGCTGTCATGTACCGAAAATTCATAACAGCCCTCAAATTCACCAATCATTGCTAAAATGCTTCTCATTCCCCCTGTGCCGGCATTTACTGCGATAAGCGCGTCTTGAAGGTGGTCGCCTATCATTGTTTCCAACTTGCTTTGATTGACTATTTTTTCCACCATGTACACGATGCTACCATTTACTTTGAGGTTAAAATCCATGTCATTCTCTTCAAACCTATCCGCGAAAAGTGCAAACATACCATCAATAGCATGTATGTTTGAAGATGGAAGTTTCTTGTTTACTTTTACACCAACCCGCTCTTGATATTCCCGGGAAAGCTCTTGTACTTTAACTAACTCCATCGTAAGTTCTTCGTTAAACTCAGCAGGAAGTCCATATTCTTGCGCTTTTTTCAATAATCTTAAAATACTGCGTTCTGTTACAGTTTGCCGGTGCAGCATTCTGTGGTTCGCATCCCTTACCGCCTCGTGCATTTCTTTGTAATGTTGTATTTGGCAAGTTAATTCCTCTTTTTCTTGCAGGTGTAATTCTTCGTTGCGCTCCCACATCTTTTTACGCTGAAAAAAATTAAAATTCATTCTAATCCAAATGTAGATGCCGGTGCCAATTACAGCAACGCCAATAATAAATATAAAAATCATATAAAATGTTCCGATATTTCCCCTTTGAGACGTTAAAAATGAACTAACAGCCAAAATAATTCCGGCTATAATCAATGTCACAACCAACGCAAGCCTTTCAGATAAAAACGGAAACCCTAATTTGAACCGCCGTATTTTATAGAAGAAATACGCGAATAAAAATTGAAGTATCGCAATTATGGCATAAAACAAAAGGAAAATAGGCTCATTGAAATTCACTACGGAATAATTCATTAATCTGTCACTTAAAAATGGGTTAAAAACAATACTGGCTATAAAATGTGCAAAGGCATAAAAAACATAACTGATTCCGTATGCCAAAAGAAATGCCGGCAGTGCAGTATCAATCTTAATTTTATGTAACTTCCAAATAAAGACGACCGATGCGGTACAGAAAATAACCCTAATCATCAACAGCGGTATCGGTTCTATGGAGAACATTACTGCCCATACAAGGCACCATAATATTAAAGCAATCTTTTTGATATTCAAATCTTTGTGGTTTATAGCCCGCCCACAAACATAAAAACTAATAAGTAGTGTTCCTGCTGTGCTGATTATGTTGGTCATGAAACTAACAGACATCTCAGGAAATCCTCCAAATTTTTCAACATTATAACATTTGCAGTAAAAAAACAAAAGAGAAGAACGGCACTAAACCGACTTCTCTCTTAATTTTACTAGCGTTTTTTATGTTACGCCCAACCATGTGTTAATGTTTGCCACATAAAATTCCAAAAACACATATGCACTTCCTCCGTTTTTCTGTCAGATTTCCCAGTCTTTCGACCCTCGATGACAAAAAAAATACCACGCGGAGTTAAAAACTCTGTGTGGTAAGGAGAATTGAATTTCGTATGGAAACTTCTAAATTTCTATGAAACTAAAAGGGATAAATGTTTTAATTTTGATATGTTCATATAGAATTTCGTATTTTATCGGCGTAGTAGTGAATAAAGTCTGATGGAGTGGGTGTTCCTGCTTTTATACTGATACGGGCGGTGTAATGCTCCAGTAATTCCTCCGGTGCGGAATTTCCCCAAGCGTCATTTATCGCCGTCTGCATAACGGTGCTGATGGTGTTATATGCGTTTTTATTTTTTACAGCAATTTGCTCAATTACTGAGACAGTCTTCTTTTCGGCACATATTTGAAGAAAAATGCCTTCCCGAAGATAAGTGCGACCTTTGTACTTTGCGCGCACCCCAATTAAATCAAGTTCCGCGTCAATCCTTTTGTAAATACGTGTTTGCCGCTCTTCGGGTGATTCAATCATCACGTTTTCAATTGTTCTGTTTGTGCGTTTTCCGGCACGCAAATGCCTCCGCAAGGAAAGCAATGTATCAAATACAAAATCCTCGCTGTAATCTCGTTGCTTTTTGCAAAAATACCAATCCGCGCCCAATTCCTCAATTCGGTCATTAACTATCCTCGATTGATTTGTTGAAGTAACCATAACGATGGGGCGGAACGTTAAATTGGTCTTATTCAGCATTTCCAAAAATTGAATCCCTGAACCGGAACCCCTTGCCAATTGTAAATCTAAAATAACAGCCTCCGGCAAGCGGGACTGAACTAATTTCAAACCTTCTTCCGCAGAATCGGTCATTCCAACAAAGCTAATATCCGATCGGCGGTTTGCGCAGTCCTTAAAATTAATGCAATCGCCCACATCGTCTTCAATAAGAACCACAGTCATTGGTTTGGATTTATCCATTCATACCCAACCCCTACCATATGTTTTTATATATTTTCATATAAATCGTTATTGCTCTTACCATACATAAAGATTTGACAAATTAAGTATAATTTTAGCCTAATTTGTAAAACGAGCGAACGGAGGCATCTTTTTCATGTGGGAGCAACAAGTAGGTGAACGCATTAGCCAATTACGCAGAAATCGTAATCTGACGCGAGCAGAGTTTGGTAAATTAACTAGCTTATCAGAGCAACATGTAGGTAAAATCGAAAGGGGTAAGACTATCACGGTAGAATCTATAATAAAAATATGCGAAAAAATCGGAGTTTCATCAGATTATATCATATTTGGCAGTCATGACCCAATGGCAGCGGCGGCGGCATTACATGGGCTAACCCATGAGCAAGCCCAAGTAACCCTTGATATTGCTATGAATGTAATTAAATTTTTAAGTACGGAAACAGGAAACAATACTCTAATTCAAGAGGTATTCCGAAATACCATCCATTCGAACCGATACAAGCATAATACCAATGTTATCGGCTATTGACAAGCATTTCGTCTAACCGGGAAATTCGATAACACAAACGTAAGCCATATGTAACGGCTCCAGCTAATGCGGAGCTAACTGATGTTCAGAAGCAGGGGGGACTATTTCTGAATCATTGTTTTTTATTGCAACATTGTTAAATTTTTTAAAGGACTCGTTCTTTTTGTGTAGGGCTTAACCTAACACATTTTAAGGAGCGATGTCCATGAAGGAAAATTGTACCGGTTTATCATTTGAACATATTGAACAGCAATTTACTGGTTTCCTTATGAAATCAGTAAAGGGTTTGAGGCTTGATTACCTGCGCCGGCAAAGGAGATTTGAAACAGAAATTCCGACAGATCAACTTGAAGCATATTTGCATAAAATAGGTGCTGAATACAGCTACGAAATAGAAGAATTAGGGAATGAAGACCTATCGGATGCCCTAAGTACACTCTCCGAAAAACAGAAAACCGTCATACAACTTGTTGTAATTTTAGATTTAACAGAAAAGACAGCCGCTGATATTCTTGGTGTTACCCAACAAGGAGTGCATCAAGCCAAGAAACGGGCGCTATTGGAACTGAAGAAAAAGCTGGAGGTGTAAAGCTAATGGAACTGTATAATTTGATTGCCAAAGTATCTAATGCCAACGATTCTGATGCATCGTGGGAGCTGGTTCTTAGATTCAAGCCTTATATAAGGAAAATATGCTTCGACGAAGAAAAGCAATGTGTGGATGAGGACATGGTGTCTGACATCATTGTTCGTCTCCATAAAAGAATTTTGGGGTTTAAAATTAGACGCCCATGCGAAGCAGAACATTAAGTAGTTTTATCATTGACGGCATACCAATTAGGTTTGCCGTTTTTCCGTTTAAGGGGCTTATTCTCAACTGTACTCTCCTGTTAATAGCCAACGTTCAAGAAACATTCCATAACCCACTTCTTCCAAATAGACTCCTATTAAGAGGTCACGTTGATTGAAAATAGGGGTTGCCAAAAAAATGGAGGTAGATAAAGTCATTTCTAAAACCAATCGGTTATCTTCTAAACCTTCCTCCAGTGGCACTATATTTCCATACGGTGTGATTGTAAAAAGAGTTTCCTCTTCATGTCGCCCTAACTGTATACGGATAATACGGTCTTCCAACAAATCAATATTGTTCACAATACTCGCTAGATTATGCTGGCTGCCTTGGTAAAAGACATTTGTGGCAGAGCGTACCGGGTTTAACGGTGAGGTATCTCCTGAACCCCAGTCAATTGTAAGGATGAAGTAGGTAATAGCTAATACGATTATAACAGCTATAATATGAAAATATGTTTTGAAATCATCATACCATTCTCTCAAGTTAGTACCTCCCGGTTTTCTTTTTAATCTGAAGTGCGCCTTTAATCTTGCGTACTTCAACGAGAGTGTTTTCAAATCTGTTTAAAGCAATACGGCGCCTGCCGTCCAACTTTTCGCCGTTTAAATCCTTTGTTACATATAACACGCCGGTGGTCTCATCAAACCGCATAGTTACAGGTTCGTCAAACCATTGCTTGAATTTTTTCGGCACTTCTAAACGACCCTTATTATCAGCCGTTGCTTCAAAGTAAATTGGTCCCATGTATTTCTCTCCTTTAGGTAAGATTAAACCCACATCTTCATAACTGCAAAAACAATTAAATGCCCTCCGTTAATAGTGCTGTCACAAGTATTCAGAATCACTATAGGGTTGTTGAAATCGGGTTCGTTAGTTGTAATCAACGAGTTCCTCCACAATTCACGGTAATAAAAATTACGGGCGAAGTCACTGCTGAAATTGAGATGAACACCTGTAGCAGAAGAATGAACTATTTGTGCGGCAAATATCTCGTAAATAAAAATGCGTCCACTTGGATATTCTTTGATAAACATGTACATAGGAGTAGAATGGTCATGGTCGGCGACTCTTCTCAACTTACCAAACTTTGTTCCGTTATTCATGTTATGTCCGTTTATCAACATGTCAGGAGCGAGCAAATTGTTAGTCAATCTTCCATCTATATACAATTCTCCTGCGGATGCGTTACGCCCCCGATAATCTCGCCGCAAATAAAAATCGTCGCCTGTCCAAAATATTGAATCTTTAATTCCAAGAGCAGGAATATATAAAGTACCTACGAAATTATCATTTTGATTTCCGTGAATAATTACAGGGATATCAATAACCGGAGCATCACTTGACTCTAATTGGTTAGTAAATTCGGTTTGTAAATGCTCTGCACCGGAAGGCAGCCTTACATGGAAGGATCTCTGATGAGAAGGTTCATTTGCATTACTGTCACGATTGGCATTCATTCGCAACATCATTGCTACATCGTTGGCTGAGAAGGGAGTTAAAGATGCAGGAATGACTAATCCTAAAACCTCCTCTTCTACACTCATACTTTCCCCTACCCTATTTGTCGTAGCATACACAGTTACAAATATAAGAGAGAATGCAAAAACAAAACTCACGACATTAATAAAGATTTTTCTTTTTGGCATACCAACTATTACCTCCTACAATAAGTAATACGACCCATGATTACAAAACAACTACATATATGTACAACTCTATTTGGTAGCAATCCAACAGAAAACGCGACCTAATCGGTCGCGTTCTCTGTGTCTTGTTTCCTTCGTCCTTCATCAACTTGCTTTTGAAAGAATTCTATTTCCTCATCATCAAGCAACTCTACACCCTTTAGTGCAACATCGAAAAAAGAGTTTGCTTCCGATGCGCTCTTGTTATTCGTCATGCTACACCACCTTGTTACTATTTCACTAAATGAAGTATATGCAACGTAGCGATAATTATGCGGCTTTAACCATAACATGAGCAAGTGAATCAACCATCAACGCCATATCATCGAATGTAGTAGAACGATTTTCTATCGTATAAAGCAAATCCCGGCGTATGTTTTTGGTTAGGATTAATTTTGGCATCTTTCGGATGTTCCTGTAACTAGCAACTACAATATCAATTAAGAACAGTGAAAAAAGTTCGTTATATTTACGAGTGTAATAGCAATCACCAAACTTGCAGGTAAACGGCTTAAACCGTGAAATCCAATAAGCAAGTATTGCCGCCTCTTTAGGCTCGTTTAGTTTAGTACCGTTGTGGTACATTTTATAATGCAACTTACGTTGGTCAACTCGGATAAATGCTTCTATTATTCTTTCTCCGTCAACCGAAAACAATTCACTGTCAAGTTTTAGCATTTTGCAAAATGACACAAATATGCCTTGCAAGGAATTTAGGCTTTCCAAAAGCGATTCGTCTGACGGAGCCTCATAACGAGGATATCTTTTATCGTTATGATTATAACTATCCTTCATTTCAATCCTCCATCAACGCGCGAAAATCGTTAGCCGTCTCGTCGTCCATAGTATTTGCATTATCCAAAACAAAAGACATAAAAGTTTGACCATCAGGACGGGATGGACCATTGTCAAGTGCTGTGCTGGAAAGCCGAGCTTTAACACGTTGAATCATCTGAATTTTGCTGTCCAACAAAATTCCTTTTTCTGCTGTGCTGTTCATTTTTTCTCCCTCCTCCATTTTAGGACAGTATAATGATTGTCCGTAAGTGTGTCAAACATTTTTATCCACATTTCATCATTTGTATACAGAACACCTTCTGCAATTAACAAAGGGAGCAATCCCCTAACTTAGTTTTGTCAATTGTAATAGCATAACAAGCGTCCAAATAATAGTCCTCAGACTCCTCGTTATATTGAAATTCAATCGCCTTAATGAAAGCGAACTTAATGTACTTTAGTTCTTTACGGGTAAAAGTCAGTGCATATGTTTCCAGCTCAATTTTCACACCGGGCTCGTTAATAGATAGCGTCAAAGGAGACACGGCAGGTATAGTAACTACGTCACCTTCTGCGTTTTCGCAGGCTTGCCGCACTAAGTTATAAATATGAGCTTCACTGGATTGATTTTTAAGGACGTAGAAAATTTTCCCGGTTCCGAATAACTCTTCCTTGCACCAACCCGGTTCAATAGGAAATGCGTTAAGAAAAGGCCCCAGAACATCGCTTGTTATTGACGAAGACCCTGACTTCATAATGGCGCGTTGAACAGGTTTAACCAATTCTTGCATAACCGAGCGATAATCCAAACCAACAGCTGAGCATGCAACTTCTTCGTTATTAAAGAGTGGAATGCTTTTCGTAACTTTACAATCTTCCACAGATTCGCCGGAAGGTGATGAAGGTAAACTAATATCTTCATCCTTATAAGAATCGGTAATATTAGGAGAGTCAGCATTGAACTCCTGCTGAAGTTGTTTGGATAACTTATTCATATCCTCGCTCACTACTCAGCCCTCCTGTTGATAAATTCTTCAGTTAAGATACTTCTAAGCTGGAGAGAGTCAACATTTAAAGCGTACTGCATCAAATGCCGCATCATACCTAAAGCAAGAGTAAAGGTATTTGCATCAGAATCCAGCTTTTCAAACACAAGCGCATAAAACGCCATCTCCTGTTTCGCATCCTGCTCTTGTATCATGTTCAATATATGCGCGGCAACAGGTGTTTTCATAATGCGCTCCAGCCCTTTGGCGATATCTTTAAACTCCGGTTTAACCCCATTCAACAAAGTAAAGCCTTCCATATCAAAGTCTTGGTCGGCAATTTCCACACGGAGCTTTGTTGCAAGTGAAGGAGTCTTAACCTTGAACCGGGTCATGTCTAATGTTTCATCTTCAATTTGTGTCTTCAAGTTTTCCATAGTTCTTTCTCCTTTTTGATAAGTTTTACCAAGAATCTTCTTCAACCAAAGGTTGGTCATGAAGATGTGCGATTAAAACTCCATCTTCGAAAGAGGTTCTCACGTCAATTGCCTTAAAGAACATTTCGGCAGGGATATACAAAGTCGAATTCACATACACAGGCGGGTCCAGCAACTGAGCCACCGCTATGTAATTTCGGAATATTGTTGTGGATTGGTCGGAGAAATCCCAGAAAGTATAGTCACGAGTTAATCTTGCATTTCTTCCGTCCACACTAATCTGGACATCAAACCCTAAGTCGTTAAAGAAACTTTCATTTCTCTCGGTTAAAGGTATCATGAAGTGATGATTCCCCAAACGTGTTGGATGAGTGAAGTCAGCTTCCCGCCTCGCTGTTCTACCGTTACCTAAATAAACTTCTATCTCCAAAGACCGGACTTGACTAATAAAAGGGAGCTCATGGAAGGGAGTTATCCCTCCCACAAAAATCTCCTCTCGATGTTGCAATATATTATCCCTATGTTCCTGTGCCCTCAAAGTGTAATCTGTGTAAACGAACTCGTCTATCTGTAAAGAACACCCTGCTAAAAATAGCATAGGCAGCAAAAAGAAAAGTAATTTTTTCATTTCGCCCTTTCCTCTCTTAATAGTTATCAGGAATTAATGGCATTGGTTCATTCCCAACATGTAAACTCCCGTTGTTTCGCACCGGCCGTGCAAAAGTCCAAATGCGCATCGGTCTGGTTTGGCCTTGTTGTCTGCCCAACATAACTTGATAGTCAAATTGAGTTAGCTGTTGTAATTGAATCGACACATTATCAAAACGTCTTAATACGACATCCGCATTTTGAAATGTTCCCGCTTGTGTACTTAAGAAATGAATAGGCCGAAACTGCCGGGTCACAAAGAAAGGATTCGGGCCCGTTATACCCTCCGGTTCTTCCGCTAAAGGGCTGTTGCTTGAAATAGTGGTTAGCCTTTGCACCTGTACCTCTACTTCAAAAGTTCCTCCTGTTGCCGCCAATCTTTGCTGTAGCCTGTCGTAATCAGCCTGAGTGATTCTCCCTCTGTCCGTTACCGTATCAAGAAAAGAGTGTATTGATTCCGTTATAATTATCTCCACTTCCGGCATACGCCTATTTACATAGTTAGAAGTGATGATAAAGAAGATTGCAAATAATAATGTCGCTACTATTACAATAAACGACAGTAAACCCCGCATCTATCGCCACCTCCTAAAAACACCATTGAATAACACGCAAATCAGGGTAAGCTCCCATCGCTGCTGCCGCTTCCTGTGAAGTGAATATTTGGATTAACCCCATGCCGGAAGGCCAATTCGGCTGCACCCCTAACCCCAAGTCTAACATATGGGGCCTTCCTCCATTAGTTAATCTTGGGTCGCATAAACTGTACACCATACCCGTTACACCCGGCCTGTTGTAAACAAACACCTGCGGAGCATCTACAATCTGCGTATTAGAAATAGACCAGAAAGACATCTCACTACTTCCAATCCAATCGAAACCGTCCATAATTGCAATTACCATTGGACCGATAAATGTCACTGATTCCGATGTAAAATCCTCCACAATCTCTTCCGGTATAGAAAAACCGCCGGCAGTTCTAAATTGTGATGTCATAGGTGCATTCCAAGTCATAGCATAATCCATCGCCCTTAAAAGTTCCCTCGCTATATAAGGAGGGAAGTGGGCTCCACCCCTTAAAGGGATTGCTCTTGTGCCGTCGATAAAACTTCGGGAAAACCTGTTTCCATCAGGAACTGCAGGATTAGAATTATACGTTATGATATTCGCTCCGTTCAAAGTGTCTGCGATAACAGTACCTGCTGGTATACCCCATACACCATTGACCTGCGTAATAATGTGGTCATTAAAGATACCGTCAAAACCATGATGCACAGGAGTATGATGCTCCGTTACCCTTGCAAACGGTATTTTTTGAGTGAACCTGTAGTTCCATTGTTCAGACATCAATCCATCAACAAGCTGTATACTGTATAAAGGATATTGGTCTACGATAGAACCGTTAGGGGTATTGATTACAGTTTGCTGCGGCAGCATAGACTGCGTGGCTAATCTGAGGAAGTAGCCATCGTTAGCCACAACCATTGCGAGAGGGAAGAAGGATTGAATATCCTTTTTGTTCCGTTCAGAGTTTAATCCTATGCTTTCCAGGAATGTATGAATGTAAATATCCCAAACCACGTTAGGGTCTATTAGAATATTACCAAAAGGGGTCGTTTCGGACTCCCATAACATAAACTCGGTAGCCGCGTCAGACGAGGCATTAAGAGCGTAGGAGATATTTTGTCTCACAACACTTTCCTCGTGATTTCTTCTCCAAGTAGTATTAAAGATTCCCTGGGCAACCACAGCCGCAAGGATGAAGAATTGAATCATATATAAAGCTTTCATAAACTTCCTCCTACGGTTGTGGAGTCGGGGATGGTAGCGGGGAATGAAGCCCCCAGATTAATCTTTCCGGTTTAGGACTCGTAAAGAAATGTACAGTTGACCTGCTTCCTTCTCCATGCACCATAATATTAAACCGCGACGGCGGATAATAGATAGTGTTTCCGTTCGAGTCTACCTGTGAAGGGTCATGCATAGGCCGGAGACCGGTACCGTGCGCCAAAGTATTACCTACCCCTCTCTCGTGATTCTCTATGGTATCAATATGTCCGAGATCCTGTCCTGCCCAAGCGGCTAAGGTTATTTGCCTGTTATGCATACTGGCAAGAGTTTGAGTATAATGCAAAGTAAATGATGTTGTAGTTGGACGAAAACTTAACTCCTCCATAATTCGGATATTTCGAACGGCATTAACACCCTCAACTTCCATACGGGATTGAAGAATTTCAGCATCTACCGCGGGTAGCATAACAATATGTGCCGCAGTAAAAGGATTGTTTCTTGTGTCGGAAAGTATCTCTTGAGCGGACACACCCGTGGTGTAAAGGCCGCTTCGGGCTTTTGTCAAACCAACGCCTGTTGTATCTGCATTAAGGAACGGAAGGACAGCCGCTGTGTGCAATATAAGGATAACCGCAACAGTTATAAATAATCCGATTAAGATTCTGAATAAATCCGCGAGTACCATCTACTATTCCTCCTCTACGGTCCCGGTGTTGGTGTTGTCAACAGGTCTTCATCCGGCACTTCTTGTGTTTGGAACGCATTTCCTGTGTTCCTTACTCCCCGTTGAAAGTTCCAATTCCTTAAATGTGTTTCAGAAGAGAAAGCTCTTGTATCCAATACCTCGTGAGACATTGCCGTCAATTGCTCGACGTTCAACGTTATTTTGTCATGCCTTTGAAGATTCAAAGGCCCTGTCATCTGGGCGAAGGAACCATCCTGTGTATTGAAGCTGTGTACTAAGTGATATCGTCTCACCCACTCAACGCCACTTTGTGGTGTTGAGTAATATGTGTCCGGTACAGGTAACAATCTCTCTACTGTAAATGTAAGAGAGAAAGTCCCGCCTGATACGCCAAGGCTCTGTGTTAAACGGTTGTAGTCATCCGGTATAACAAATCCCGCATCCGCTATCCTGTCCATAAACCCTTGTATAATCTCATTAATTTCTCTCTCAGCATGTGTACCGGTATAATGGACTTGACTGGCGGTAATTACGTATATGACACCGAATGAAATTATAACGATTGATATTACCATTGCTAATAAACCTCTCATCTACTTCACCTCCTATGAATGATGCGTAAACAAGAGAGCAATAGGAGTACCTGAACCATCTTGCAACACTCTTGCATTAAAACGCAAATTAGGAGAAAGTCCCCGTATCAACTCGTTCACATCTTCTGTGCCAGGAGGGGACGAAGTAAAGAAGAACGCGTTATCGCGAGCTTCAGTAATATCAATGGTTCCCCCATCAGGAACATCTACCGCTTCTTGCCGTAACAAATCAATATAAACATCCACGTATCTAATGTTAGTTGTTATCCATGCTCTTCGTATTACCTCCGGAGGCAGGGTAGACGGGGCATTTTCTCTTGTAATAATAACAGGAAAGCTATACCGTGAATGGGTATAAATAGCACCCAACACCTCATAGTAAGGAATATTGGTCTGGTGAAATCTCCTTAAATCCGAATCCTGTCTTTGCGTATCTATCTGTTGAGTTAAGGCGGTCTGCGTCTGTAATAACCGCTCAATCTGTCCCGTCGCAGTTAAAATAACAAGAAGCATAATGCTTGCAACAAATATCTCCAAAAAGGCCACACCTAAGTCAAAAGGTGTTTGCATTACCTCACCTCCTACATATTACCTGCACCTATAATTAATAGGTCCCCCGTATTCTCCACATATAATTGGCTCACCCAACTCAAAAGCCATGGCTAAGAAATTGGCTGGAGCTATAACGCCGTGCTCCTCGAAATAAAAACCGATTAATTCTCCTTGAGGGTCTACGATGGCTATAGATAAAAAATGAGCCACACCATTAATATACCAAAGTGATTCCTGTACTCTTGCCCTTGTTGTGTTCTGATTTATATTGCCTGTTTGCAAGGCTCTCGGTCCTGTGAACAAAGTGCCTGTAGATGTAAAAGTTTTGCCTTGATTGTGAGCCACGTCCCTAAACAACGTTGGGTCAAAGAAAGAAAGGCGAGGGTCCGACCATACCATTATTTCCTGATTTTCCGAGCCCGGATGTATCACATTATTAACGGCGGTTCTAGCAGAACCATTAAGATGTGTTGTGATATCCGTTCCTGTTGGATCACCTACAAGCTGATTGAAAGGGGGGCGGTTAATTGGTTCTGTATCCACCAATTGATTAGCGTCGTTAAAGCCAAAAAGGTCCCGGGCACTAATTACATAGTGATATACCCACTCGTCCCTAAGAGTTCCCGGAACAAGCACTCCGGCGTTAATATGAATGTCCTGACTACCTGACTGACGCAACTGTCTTCCGTAATTAACGACCCTTCCGTTTTGCCCTCTTGTTTGTACAAAGATATAAAATTCCTGCCCGCCATCCCCTTCAATCAGGTTAAGGATATCGGAACCGGGAGTGCTGATGTTCCAACTTAATCTTGCAATATCCAAACCTTCAATATTCTCTATTTTCACCTCAGTTTGCAGGTCTAAATTTTGTTGGTAGGGATTCCAAAGAAGAAGTGGAGTAGCCACAGCCATGATTACCATCCCAAACACAATCATGAAAATTAGGATTACAATGGTGTCTACCTTAAAATCCATCTAATCACCACCTTTGTACCATATCGACAACCCGAGGATGGGTTAGCCAAGCAGGACGCATAGTTTGATCGTTTCGCCCGTCTAAAGGAGTGAATCTCCAAGAACTCGGATTAGGAACTATGGTTGGAATATCTTCACCGTTTAAGGTTGGTGTAATTGTTAATATAAGACTACCATCGTGATTTAGCCAACGATTAACCCTATACTGGATTGCAGAGAGGTTAGGGCTAGGGGCAAACTCATATTCTTGAGCGTTGATAACGAATGCGTGTATCAAATTGTAAAATCCCCCGGAAACTGCTGAGGATACATCTATATATCGACTGTAATTTTCTTGCGCATTGTTAGCATATATTGGTGGTTCTCCTTCACGTCCCTCATAAGGAGGCGCCGGTGATCTGCCAACATAAGGCTGCCCCGTTATATTTTCTGTTGGAGGGCCTCCTAAAGAAATTGGTATAAGACTAAATTCTTCTGTTCTGCTTACACCCGGTTCAATATTAACTCTGCTTGGAAATACACGGAAAAACACCACTTGCTGTGTGTTAAAATCGTTGGGAACAAACTGGCTCCTGTCTGTGACCCAGTTGTCGGCGTCAAAGTCACCGTTAAAAAGTAAAACCTGGTGTTGAGTCTGGTTGTTGAGGATAAATTGTTTGATTTGATTCGGATTAATGTAAAATGTGTGCTGAACTGTGGTTACATCCAACGCTCTAACATCTACATCAAAAAATAAAGCTTCTTCTATATCAGAAGCGGTTCTCTGTATAAAAGAAGCTATGGAGACAACCATCATAAATACGACGGCGGTCACCAACATAACTATCGTCCTTAACTTCAAATCCATGACGATTTCCTCCTAGTAAAAGAATATTATCATGTAAGGCTCACCGGAGTTTCCTCGCATAACTCTGCCATCGAAGTTGTGAGATATTTCGCGCAGCCACTGTGCCACCTGTGTTTGCATAACTTGGTGTGCCGGTGTACCTCTCTCCCACAACGGCACTGGTTCTTGGCGGTAATGTCCAATAGACATAGTGCCCCGGCTTAATAATGCAGAATCTATACCTCGTGACACCTTTACTATGCCTTGTGCATGTGTATTTAGCTCATGTAGAGAATCATCAATAATTATAGGGTTGTTATCCGGTAACTGCACAGCCACGGTAAAAGGAGGAGGCATTATCTCTAACCAATCGTTAATATGCTCGTATACCAACGGTAGTATAATAGGGTTGATACTCTGCATGTGTATATTATTGCCGGGGTCAAAAGGGACAGGCGGAATACCTGTAACTTGGTTAAAAGGTGGCACTATAATAGGAAACCCTGAAGATTCTCCTTTGACTCCCCGTGGCAAGATCTGGGGAGAAGAACCGTCGCCCCTGTTCATATGTGTAACTTGATTAAACCTGTCCTCTGAAATAACAAGTACCGGCAAAGTGGAAGAGGACAATTCCCATATTGCCTGAACTACCTCTGTGTACGCTATACCGTTTCCGTGAAAACGTTGGTAATTAGCGTATTCTCTTTGGCTCTGAACTGATGACTGATGGGCATTTATATGCGTCTCCCTGTCAGTAATCATTCTTAAGAAAATCACAGCTGTAGCCAACATAGTTATTGCGGCGAGAATTTCTAATAATGAGACCCCCATATCCCATGCTCTATCCATATAGCCAACTCCTTTCGTTTTCTTGGTCTTTCTTTAAGACGAGGAAATTCCTCGTCTTAAAGAAAGACCAAGCCTGCACAATCGCAGACTCGGTCCTGTTTCCTTTATTTCTATAAAATACTTAGGGTATATCTATTAGTTGAGGGGCAGTCCCGCAAATTGTATCGCTTGTGCAATGAAACCTTCTTCTTGCTGTGCCGCAGCTAAGTAAGCTACGCGAGCATCTACAGCGTGCTCTTCAAGATAGATACCAATGATAGCACCGGTTGTATCAAGAATAAATGTAGAGTGGAACAGAGCGGTTGGGTTGACGAAAAACGGACTGCCTTGTTGTTGCGCAAAAGATAGATTTGTATTAAGCGGCAAGTTGGTTCTGCGAACACCCGGTGCGTAAAGAATACCTGTGTTCGAGTAAGATTTACCCATATTGGCCGCTTGAGTTGAACTAGGAAGTGTAACATCCCAGAAAAAGAGCACAGGATCAGACCACTCAGAACCGTCAATGCTTGCCGCATTTGGATCATTTGCACCAATGAGGCTACGATAAGCCAGCACTGCGTTGTTGGATGCCAATAATCCTACCAAGATAGGCTGTAATGTTTTACCTTCAATAGGCATCGATTGTGTGCCCATAACCATACGATCTGGTTGGTTCCAATCATTAGCAATAGTACGTTTAATAGTCATTTCGTCCTCGCGGGGGGCTGGCAGGCGGGTAGCGGTAGCTCCATTTACTGCGAACAAGTCATGTGCCGTGATTACAAAGTTTCTTTCGAAGTCAGTTATTTTTGTGTTTCGTGTTGTACCACCCGCCGCAATCGTTAAACGATTCGTAACCGGGTTACGCAATTGTGGTCCATAGTTAACTACTAAACCTTGACCGGCTCGTGTTTGTATGAAAATTGAAAGATTGTTCGCGCTTGCATCGTTAAGAAGAGTTCTGACTGCCGTACCCGGAATTTCCGTATTATTATTAAATTGCGCGGTTGTTGCCCCAACAGTATTCTCGATACGTGCGGCTAATTCCAAGACTGTTTCATCCAATTGTGAGCCCACCATTTGTGCGGGAATCATAAACACATAGATGAAGAATGATAATGCCGCCATCATAAGCATGACTACGACTGTTTGCACCTTTAAGTCCATAAAAGACTCCTCCTATTTTTTCATAGAATTTTGTATTTTATGTCCTCTGTGTTTTATGTTTTCTTCTGCTACAGGTTACCCATTTGCTCAATCAACGTTTCAATGACAAAGGTACCCAAGGGAACGATAACTTGTGTGATAATGGGAACAAACAAACTGGCTTTAAGAAGCATCGACATTTGGATGTAGCTCTTCTCCAAATGCTCTTTGTTCATCGCAAGGTTCTTTTCAGCCAAATATTTCCGGTTCGCAGCAGTCTCCCTGAAAAGTGCCCTGGGAGTCATACTTGAATGGAGTGAGTACATTTGTTCCATTATCTGGTAGTAATTGTTATCAGTCATTTTAACCGCCGCATCTTTCAAATCCTCCGGGTGATTAAACTGCCTGACATAGGAATAGAGATGAGTTGTTGCATACAGCCTGGAAATACTGGAGAAGAAAAGCAGGTAATCCTTTAGTTTCAAAGGAGTGTACATCAGTTGCACTACCACGGATTGCAATAGCACAACCTCAAATTTTGTTTCCCTTTCTACAAGCTTAATCCTCTTCTTTAAAGTGTGTATGGGGATATAGAAACCGATTAACATAACTATAAATGCTACCAATAGCCACCACAGTTCCCACCTTGTCCCCAACAAAGTGTTTTGATTGCTGTAAATCTGAGCCGCCATTATCTCTATTTCGCTCCCTGTTAAGTTCCAGCCCCGACCTTCAACCCAGTCCTGAATCTCGTAATATGTCATCACAGCCCCCTCACGACGGGCAGGCTGTAAAACATCAGAGGTAATGGTGATACTGTAATCTTGAAAATGCAATTCGAGCATCTCCAAAGTGCTATCAGGCAAATCCCGGAAATTCTCCATAATTCCTTGTCGATGTACATGAAGGAAAGTGGCGAACACGGCTAAGGTTAAAAAGAAACCAAACAAACCAACAAGCGTTCGTCTGAAATGAACCATGCCGGGAGTAAGATAGCTTAATGACCGTTGAATTAAGTCTTGCAGATAATACGTTTTCCTTGCGGCTCTTGCTTCCCACTTATTCTTCCATTTTTCGTTTGCCCATCGTTTTAATTCCCATACGGTGACATCCTCACGGGCATCATCAAAATCGTTAAGTTTAATCGCTCGCACAAATGCAAAAAGAACCATAGCGATGGTGACGACTTGAATCACCCATGCCAGCCCTGTGTTATAAAAGAAACGTAACCCGGGAATTTGAGACGTCATGAACATAGGAGCCGCAAACGCTATAACTAAACCGAACAAAGGTAACTTTTCAACCGAGTGAAACTTTTTCTTCTCCTCGTTTGCCAAGTCAATATCACGAAGCAAGTCCGCAATAATTTCGTCCATGTTAGTTACAAACGTATCCGCACCTTTCAGTTCATCAAAATGCGCATTGTACTTGAAGGTGTTAAAACACAGATTCGCTAAACGCACACATATATGATATGGATTGTTTAGACAAAAATAATTGAGAGCCGCATCAGGGTCCTCGGTGTTCACAATGTTCTCCACATTTGTCATAAGAAAGCGGGTTAACTCAGTGCTTTCGCACTGTATAATCGCCATCTTCAAGTTCTTAACGCGAATGTATTCCTGCTGTAAACTCATCAATGTTGTTAGGAGTTCTTCTCTAAATTTTGCTCGCTTTTTCAGTAACCTTTTATTCACAAAATCTCTGCGAATTGCTATTGCAATAACGAATGCCGCAACGGATGAAATTGGTTCTGCCCCTGTAAATACAATTGTAGTCGTAAGCGCTACTATCATTATAACGTAAGAAATAGCAGCCAGCTTAGCTGTTTCCGCTCTTTGTTCCACGTTATTGTACAATGATAAACCGGCTATGATGTTAAACAATTGATTGGTCGACTTAGAGGTTAAAGGGAATCTGGTTAAGAACTCATATATATTGATAAGCCTGGAATAGTCGGTCTTAAAATTTTCATCCTTGCTTGCTTCCTCGTCAAATTTACCTTTTCTGGAAGTGGTTGCTGTTGCTAAGGTGACCGAAAATATCAATGCCACAAAAACAATTATAACTAAGGGCAACCAATGCAATAAAAAATCAGCCATGTTAACCTACCTCTTCTTTTAGTTTTAGATTTCTAGTATTTCACCAGAATGCACCGTCTTTACTTGCTCCGCATATCCACCGCGCGGGTGGCGCAAGGGGCGTTTCGTTCCATAATAGAGATGGTCATCTCGACTGTTACGTATTTGTGATAACTGAATAACGAAAAAAGCAAAAAGGTAAAGCAGGGTAATGCAAAAGGCTTTCCTTGTCGGTTAGGAATAACGACAAGGAAGCCTTTTATTGCTAAAGTGTCACGCATTGGCGGGTTGCGCCGGAAAATCCGGAGAAACTCGCACGGCGCAAATTACACGATACGTGCTGATACCCCGCGCCGACGTGCAGACGCTTCGACCGCCGATGAACCACAGTAGAAAAATTTGGTCTATGGATTTTGCCGTTACCACCACACTTTTATTTAAAGATTATCATATTTTGTTTCTTGTCAGCCATGACCGACGGAAAATAGAACACATTGCCGTTATCGAAAGCCCGAACGCCAACTGAATGGAACAGCAAATCCGGGAAGCTACGCCTTACGGCAAGCAACCAAAGTATCTGATACACGATAATTCTTCCGTATTTAAGGAAAAGCATTTTCAGAAATTTTTAAAGGACTTGAGTATTAAGTCAAAAAGCGTCGCTCCCCATAGCCCTTTGCAAAATGGTGTCACGGAAAGGCTCATAGGTACCGTCCGCCGAGAATTGCTTGACCACGTAATCCCTTTCAATCAGCGGCATTTGGAATGTTTATTGAAGGATTACGTTTATTATTATAATAATCACCGAACACATCAGGCTTTGGATGGCGATTCACCGGAAGGAATAATCCAACCGAAAAAATCCTTGATTTCGGATACGAAATTAATTTCCAAGCCTGTTTTAGGTGGGTTGTTTCACTATTATGAAAAGGTTGCATAAAAACAACAACATTACAACTCACGGTCACTGTGTCCACCTAAACGCTTCGCATTGATTCATTTTAGTGTATTTCTTTCTTAATGCCTTAAACATTTTTTTAACACAAATTACCCGCCACTTGCCATGTTTCTACAGCAGGAGCGGGCAACTTTTTTGCTTTTAATGAAAATTTAATGCGTCCATTTACATTTTATGGTTATTTTTGCGCGTCAAATGTAATTTTATGGGTTGATGATGTCCACACGGGTGCTATTACCCGGCGTTTGCTCGGATTCGTTTCTCTTCTTCGCTTGCTACAAATTCTTTGAGCATATGAAGTTCTTCGTCCGACACATAAAAATCGTTAATCGGCGCGGCGGTCACTTCTTCGGGCGGCACATTTATTATAATGCTATACCCCTTTTTAAGCCGTTCGGCGTAAGGATTTTTCCGCGCCGTTGATAAATCGTACCTCGGTTTTTTGTTTGTCATGCTAATACGCACACCTCCCATTTCGTATATTTCTTCTTCATCTTCTTCGGCTTTTCGTGCCGATATTATCCGTATAAGTTCGTCATTTTGACGATAACAATGGCACACCATAAGAATCCGCTCGTGCTTACTCTTACCTATGATTATAAAGCGTTCTTCGTCTTTGGAGTGTTCCGTATCGTCCAAAACAACCGCATCCGTGTCACTAAACACGGTTGAAGCTTCTTTAAAGTTTACCTTATGTTTAATTGCGTTACCCCGGTTTATGTGTTCGTCCCATGTAAAAAATTTATTGTAAATAATCAAACCCGGTTCGCTCCCTTCGCAGTGGTTATTCCCTTCATGTCGCCATCTAAAATCATTTTATTATTTATAGCTATTATACCACGGGCAGGAGTGTGTGAGCATAAGGCAACAAAAAAATCCGTATGCCGTTTATTTTATGCGATATACGAATTTTTTCTTTTTGCGCGTTCAATGGTACTTTCTGGGTTGTTGAAGTGCACACCCGTTGCGTGGGAATTGCGCTGTCGCGGGTTCGCTTGTGCCACCGAAACGCTTCGGGCTATTCGCGTAGCCCGCGCCGAATTTCTATCCAGCTTGCTCACTTGTGCGTTTCGCTTCTTCGCTTGCCACAAGGTCTTTAAGCATTTGTAACTCATCATCATCAAAATGAAAATCGTTGGAGGCGGTTTGCTGTTCTTCTGGCGGCACAATGATTCTTATGGCATAACCCTTTTTAAGCCGTTCAGCGTAAGGGTTTTTCCTCAATGTGGATAAATCATATGGCGGCAAATCACCGTCCTCGGTTACTACAAAAGGCTCTTTTACCATGCTTTACCTCCGCTCTCGTAGAGTTTGCGTTCTTTTTTATTGGCTTTCCGCGCCGAAATTATCCGTATCAATTCATTATTTTGACGATAACAGTGGCATACAGCCAATATTTTTTGGTATTCGCTTTGCCCAATGATAATGAACCTTTCTTCGTTTTCATAATTATGAGCATAATCGTCCAAAATTATAGCATTATTGTCCTTAAAGACCGTTGCCGCTTCCTTGAAAGGTATTTTATGTTCGGCAATATTTCTTTTGTTTTTTTCTCTGTCCCACTCAAACATTTCTTCAAAAATCAAGCCCGACTCACTCCCTTGTACGGTTATTATACCACAATACGGATTCCGCGAGACGCTTCGGGCTATTCGCTATTCTCTGCTACACGCTCTCCAACGAATTACACGTTTAGCGGTCAGACTTCTCGTGCCGAGACTCCAACGAAAAAATCCGTTTATCTCTTTTTATGCGATAAATGAATTTTTTTGCGCGTTCATTGGTACTTATTGGATTATTGAAGTCCACAACCGCCGCCGATGTGCCAACGCACCGCCGAGTGCGCTATCGCGGGTTCGCTCGTGCCGCCGAGACGCTTCGGGCTATTCGCTTGTCGCCCATGCCGCCGAGATTCTTCGGGCTATTCGCTATTCGCTGTTACACGCTCTCCAACGAATTACACGTTTCCGCGCTTCGACCGCCGCCGCACTGTCGCAATGCTTCCGCACGACGGCATTTCGCGCCCGACGAGCGAGTGCTTATCACGTCCCGTAAATATATACGGCGTTATTCTCTCCGTCCCACTGGACGGATGCGCCTAATTTTTCAGATACATAACGTACAGGCACGAAAGTAATCCCGTTTACAATTATCGGCGTACCCATATCATCGGGTAAGGGAACGTCAACAATTAAATTAATTGTTTCTTC
>Ga0131853_10000411_pt1 | contig 78034 bp, 80 predicted proteins | sample TergutLab28metaG_FD_92764 | JGI IMG/M metagenome (GOLD analysis project Ga0131853, IMG submission 92764) | Labiotermes labralis P1 segment gut microbial communities from Petit-Saut dam, French Guiana - Lab288 P1 (version 2) (version 2) | ecosystem: Host-associated > Arthropoda: Insects >...
ATGACCTCTCTGAGGCTTTGGAAGGGAGAGTCGTAGCGGACCCATACGCCGAGAGATTCGTCGGCCAGGGCGCCTACTACTGTGAAGTCTCTGAAGTTTACCGGGGACAGGCCAACCAGATAGGCGTTGTAGAAGCTGGACCCGACCGCGCCGAGGGAATAGTTGTCGCCGCGCCGCTGGGCGAGGTCTGCGTAGCCGATGGCTCCGCCGCCGCCCGTGATGTTGACGACATTGATCGTCTGATCGACCAGATTATACTGGTTGATGATGCTGACGACAGTGCGGGCAAAGATATCGCTTCCCCCACCTGCTGAGAACGGGACGACGAACTCGATGGTGCGCGTTGGTGTCCATGCCGGTGTTTCTGTCGGCTCTGGGGTTGGCTGACCGGGGGCTGGAGTTGCCGGGGCCGGGGTGGGCTGTGCCGGGGTTGGGGTACACGCTGCGAGAGTAAGGAGTAATGCGAGGACCAAGATAATTGCGATCATTTTCTTTTTCATCATTTAGAACCTCCTCTTCATTATGTAGTGCTTCTTCCAGCGGGTATTCTTTGCCTATTTAACCCGTTATATCACACGTCATACAAGTTGTCAATATCGTTATTAATGTCACAGAGTAAAGAATTTTTTCGTCAAAATTAGCCAATATCCGATATCCAAGCATTATAATTTGGTGCTTTGTTTATGGTACGTTATTGAAGCATATTTCCGGTTTGCGAGAAATAGGACTCTCACTTTTGCATGCGGGCTGTATGGTCTGACAGTGGCTTGATTGGAGAGACTTTGTTTGACAGTTGAAATGGTATGTAGTATACTTCAAGTATATAAAGTGAAAAGAGGAAGTTGCATGTTTTCACCAGTTAGTGCGAGTACGGAAAAGCTATCTGAGAAGCTGGTTGAACAGATCAAGCAGCAGATTGTGCTTGGAGAGGTCAAGCCTGGCGATAAACTTCCTTCGGAAAATGAGCTTTGTGAGCTTTTTCAAGTGAGCCGCACGACTGTGCGGGAGGCGATTTTGAGCTTGGTTGCGCTTGGAATTGTGCGGGTTCATCATGGAAAAGGCATTTTTGTAGAGCAATTTAGCTTGGATCACTTTTTGCAGAAAGCGTATCCGATCATTCTATCCACGCCCGGGGATTATGAGGATTTGATCCGTACGCGATGCTTGATTGAATCGGAGTGTGCGCGGCTCGCGGCGATCCATGCGACTGAGGAAGATATTGAGAAAATGTGCCGGTTGATTACTGTTTCTACCAGACTTCGGCCGGACTATGAGAACGATCTTGAAAAACTGAAAGAGATCAATTCGCAGTTTCATCGTATTATTGCCAGAAGCTGCAATTCGAAGGTGCTGCTGCATATTGTGCAGCCGCTTTGGCATGTGATCGACAAGACGCGGCAGGTGTCTTTGATTACGTCTGAGCGCAGACTGCAGTCGGTTCGGGAGCATACGGGTATATTGGAAGCCATCCGTGCCCGCGATGCGCAGAGGGCTTACGATGAGATGAACAAGCACTTGCAGGGCATCCGGATCGGAGGCCAAGAGCATGGATAAGTTACAGACGCTGATGGCGGCGCTGCCGTCTGAGATAGATGGGGCGTTGATCCTCCCTTTCACCAATCGGCGGTATTATACGGGATTTGCGTCTAGTGCGGGGATATTGTTGGTTACGCGGGGGCAGAGTTATTTTATTACAGATGGGCGGTATTATGAGGCCGCTTGCCAGACAATTGATGCTTGCGAGGTGATCCTCCGAGAGGACCGTTTGATGCCGCAGTTGCTTGGATTGTTGCGGGGGGCCGGGGTGAAGACTTTGGCGGTTGAGAGTGAATATACGAGTGTGAAAGAGTTTCGGGAATATGAAGAGGCGCTTGTAGGGATCCAGTTGATTGCGGATGATCGCTTAAGTGACGCGATAGCGGCCGGGCGGATGATAAAATCAGAGATAGAATGTTTGACTATGGCGCGGGCGCAAGCGATTGCGGACCGGGCTTTTCAGCATATTCTGGGGTATATTCAGCCGGGGCGCACGGAGCGGGAGATTGCGCTGGAGCTTGAATTTTTTATTCGGTCTAGCGGTGCGGACGGAGTGGCGTTTCCGGTGATTGCGGCTTCGGGGGTGAACGCTTCCCTGCCGCATGGCGCGCCGTCTGACAAGCGGGTGGAGCGAGGGGATTTTGTTGTCCTCGATTTTGGGGCCTCGGTGGATGGTTATTGCTCGGATATGACGCGGACTGTGGCGGTTGGCGCGGTGCGTGATAGCCAGCGGCGTGTGTATGATGTTGTGCTGGAGGCACAGCTTGCGGCCTTGGGTGCGGTTCGGGCGGGGGCTGTGTGCTCGGAGGTGGATCGCGTTGCGCGGGATGTGATCTCCGCGGCGGATGGCGGGGTGTATCGGGAGTATTTTTGCCATGGCTTGGGGCATGGGATTGGGTTGGATACGCATGAGGCGCCATTTTTGCATCCGTTTTGCGATGATGTGCTGCGGGCAGGCATGGTTGTGACGGTGGAGCCGGGGATTTATGTGCCGCAGACGTTTGGGGTGCGGATTGAAGATATGGTGGCGGTGACGGAGTATGGGATGCGGAATTTTGCTTTGAGTGGGAAAGAGTTGATTGTGATTTAGGTGTTTTTGAATGCCCCGGATTGGGGCATTTTTGCTGTCTATGAAGGATTCTCGGCAGGTTAATTGCGCGATAATGATTATGACAACTAAAACGTGGATGGAAAAAATGCGAAAATCTATTTCTCGCTGTGAGTAAATTTAGAAAAAATGAAAAAAATGTAGAAAGCAAAACAGAATCTGGATTGTGGATAACTATGTGGAAAATGTGGATGACTCATTGTAGTGCTTATACACGTTTAAAATTATGTAAACTAAAATAAAAAGAAAATTGTGAAAAAGATCGAATTTTGTTAGACAAAAAGACAGGAAACTATGGGCGAATTTGGGCAAAATCCCAGTTGACTTTTGAGGTAAAAAAGTTGGGGGCTATGCCGGATGATGGGGCGGGATATGCGAAGTGGGAGAATCGCTTCAAAAAATACCGAATGTAGTATTCCTTCCCTGTTGACAGGCGCTTAGAAGTATGGTATATTCTCGGACGATGGGATTATTGTGAGCATGCTGTCGTGGCTCAAAGGTAGAGCACGTCACTCGTAATGACGGGGTTGTGAGTTCGATTCTCACCGACAGCACCATCCATAATCCCCTCTTGTATTTTGTGATCCGATGTGGTATTATGCTTTGGTGTCGGAGACGATGCAAGATATCCGGGTGTGGCGCAGTATGGTAGCGCGCTTGACTGGGGGTCAAGAGGCCGCAGGTTCAAGTCCTGTCACTCGGACCAAAACGGGGACCGTGAAACGCTTGAAAATCAAGTGTTTCACGGTTTTTCTTTGTTGGTGGAGGTGGATTTTGTCCCTTATTTGTCCATTATGCGCTTTATTTTATAAATAGAGGCCACCTCACTATGGGGGCGGCCTCTATTTATTATGCGCAACCAAAGATCTTCTTACAGATTTCGTCTCTCGTCTCACAATGACATCGTAGCATACGCATTCAGGGCCAAGTTGTCCAATACCCCCGGTTTCGGCTCAAAATAGGCTTGGCAGGCGATCATGGCGGCGTTGTCGCCACAGAGGGACAGCGGCGGCAAGTATAGGGTGCGGCCTTCCCTGTTTGCGGCTTCTTCTAGATCGCGTCTAATACGGGAGTTGGCGGCTACGCCGCCGGCGACGCAGATGTTGTGATAGCCGAGTTTGCGGGCGGCCTCCATGGTACGGGGTACCAATGTGTCGCTGACGGCGGCGGCGAAGGAGGCGGCTAGGCCTTCACGGTCTAGGGGCTCGCCTTTTTGGTCGGCGTTGTGGATCAGGTTGAGGACAGCGGTTTTTAGGCCGGAGAAGCTCATGTCTAGGGGGGCATCGTCTACCTTGGAACGCGGGAGTGTGTAGACGGTGGGGCTGCCGGATTGGCTGAGGTCGTCTAGGGCTTTGCCGCCGGGGTAGCCTAGGTTTAGGACGCGGGCGATTTTGTCGAAGCACTCCCCTGCCGCGTCGTCGCGGGTGGTGCCGATGATTTGCATGTCGGTGTAGGTTCGTACATCGACTAATAGGCTATGTCCGCCGGAGACGACAAGGCAGAGGAAGGGCGGTTCTAGGTTTTTATAGGCGATGTAGTTTGCGGCGATGTGTCCGCGGATGTGGTGGACGGGGATGAGCGGGATGCCGAGGGCGTAGGCCATGCTTTTGGCGAAGTTTACGCCGACGAGGAGCGCGCCGATGAGGCCGGGAGCGTAGGTGACAGCGATGGCGTCTAGGTCGGATTTTTGGAGGCCCGCTTCGTCCAATGCGCTTTCGACGAGTTTGGTGAGGACGATAATATGGTTGCGTGAGGCGATCTCCGGAACGACGCCGCCGTAGAGGGCGTGGAGGTCGGCTTGGGAGAAGATTTGGTTGGCGAGGATTTCTCTGCCATTGCGGGATATGGCGACGGCGGTTTCGTCGCAGGAGGTTTCGATGGCTAGGATGGTCATGGGGGGCCTCCGGTTGGGGGGATAGTTGGACAAGGGCGGATGGGGGGCTGTCTGGTTTGTTTGGATACTGCTTATTTTCTACTGTGGGAGTGTAAGCATGAACGAAACTATGTAAGCAATTGCAAAAGTAAAGCAGTAACTCGATCTGTCTCTCGATTAATAACGATATTTGCGAAAACATCATCCATATAATATAGAAGACTTTCTCGGGTACCAAGCATTACTCTTTCACTTGGCTCTCCATGCGCTATAATAACTTCTTCATAAGTAGAGCCTAGCCTGATGTTTCCTGGCACTATCAACGGTGCTGGGGTACGCCAAAGACTACTCACTTCGACGAGCACAATCATGCCTTCCCTTAAAGGAATCACATACTCCGTAGGATTGAAAAAAGTTACAAGGATCATTTCACGGTCATCCTTGGCTATGCGCTGAGAGGCCCTATGTTGATGTGGATATAACATAATATCTGCCATAGCCTCTCCTTCTTCCCAGCCATTGGCCTCTAGTTCCGCAAGGGACAGCGGCAGCGTATAGAGAACGCCATTTAAGCTGAACATGAGACTGTGGATATCATCGTCTAGCCCTTCCGGCGCTGTTGCTGGTTCGGTGGTATTGCAAGCTGCAAAGATTAAGCAGAAAACCGCGACACAGAGCATTGCCAAGCACACATGCAGTATTCTTCTCTTCATATTCTTTCACCTTCTATACTTCCTCCTTGGAGGGGTGGCGCAAAGCGCCGGGGTGGTTCCTCGCGCAACCGTGAATTCTATTCCCACGAATGCAAAGGCGGCCATTGTCCGTCCCAGCGTATTACACAGTAGGAAAATGGGCTGTCTTATAGGGTGTGGTTCATTAGAAGGGCGTCTTCCTGTGGGGCTTGGTAGTAGTTGCGGCGGAGGCCGGTTTGGTGGAAGTTGAGGGCTTTGTATAGGGCGATTGCGGGGGCGTTGGAGGCGCGGACTTCTAGGTGAGTGGTGGTTATGCCGTAGGATTTGGCCTCTTTTAGGAGGGCTGTGAGGAGTTGTTTCCCTATGCCGGAGCGTCTCGCTGGTTTGTCTATTGCGATGTTTTGGAGTTCGGCTTCGGGGGGGATTTGTTGGAGGATGGCGTAGCCTAGGAGTTGGGTTTTCTCCCCTTCTGCAACCAAAAATAGGGTTGTGGGGTCTGTGATTCGGCGCATTAGGAGGTCGCTTCCCCAAGGGTCGGGGAAGTTTTCGTGTTCGATTCGGAGGAGTTCTGGGAGGTGGCGGGGTTCGGCTTTGGTTATTTTCATTTGGCGTCGTACCAAGTTTGGCCGCTGTGGGCTTCTACGGTAAGGGGGACGGTTAGGGTGATGACGTCGGCCATTTCGGACTCTAAAAGGGCGGCTACTTGTGTCGCCTCCCCTTCTGGACATTCGACGATGAGTTCGTCGTGGACTTGGAGGACTAGTTTGGCTTCGAGGCCTTCAGCCTCTAAGCGCCTGTGGACACGGATCATGGCGAGTTTCATGATGTCTGCGGCGGTGCCTTGGATGGGCATATTGAGGGCGACCCGCTCGCCGAAGGAGCGGGTGTTGTGGTCTGCGGCTTTGAGCTCAGGCAAGGGGCGGATACGTCCGAAAAGGGTACTTACTTTTCCGTCTCGCTTGGCTTCTTCTATGATGCGGGTCATGTAGGTGCGGACGCCGCTGTATTTGGCGAGGTAATTGTCGATGTAGTGTTTGGCTTCGGCTACGCTGACGCCGATGTCTTGGGCCAAGGAAAAGGCGGAGATGCCGTAGACTATGCCGAAGTTAACGGCTTTGGCGCGGCTGCGCATGAGGGGGGTGACGTCTTCGATGGCGACGTCGAATACTTGGGAGGCGGTGACGGTGTGGATGTCTTCGCCCTCTGAGAAGGCGCGCTGCATCATTTCGTCGCCAGAAATGTGGGCCAGGAGACGGAGTTCGATTTGGGAGTAGTCGGCGTCTACGAGGAGTTTGCCGGGTGGGGCGACGAACATTTTGCGGATTTCTCCGCCGAGCTCTTTGCGGACGGGGATGTTTTGTAGGTTTGGCTCTGTGGAACTAAGGCGGCCGGTGGCGGTGACGGTCATTTGGAAATGGGAGTGGATGCGGCCATCTGAGCCGATGGTACGGACTAGGCCGTCGGCGTAGGTGCTTTTGAGTTTGGAATATTCGCGGAAGTCCATGATCTTTTGGATGATCGGATGCTGGTCTTTGAGTTTTTGCAGAACTTCGATGTTGGTGGAGTATCCGGTTTTGGTCTTTTTGGCGGTGGGCAGACCGAGGTGCTCGAAGAGGATTTGCCCGAGTTGTTTTGGGGAATTGATGTTGAACTCTTGGCCTGCTAAGTCGAAGATTTCGCGTTCGGCGTCATTGACCCAAGCAGACAGCTTGTTCCCGAAGGCGCTGAGTGCGGTACGGTCTACGAGGAAGCCTGTGTACTCCATTTGGGCGAGGACTTCGCAGAGGGGTAGCTCAATTTCTTCGAAGACTTTGATGAGGCCGTTCGCCTCTAGCTGATCGCGGAGTATGGTGTATAGGTTGTAGATGATATGGGCTTCGACTGTGGCGGTGCCGTCTAGGTATTGGGCAGAGAGTTTATCCGGTTCGTAGGAACTGACGGTGGGATCCAGGAGGTAGGCGGCGAGGGCTGTGTCGAAGAGATAGCCTTCGGCTTCGATACCTTCTTCCAGGAGGGCGTGCATGGTGTCTTTGATGTTGTGACCGACTTTGGAAACCGCGCTGCTGAAGAGTTCGCGCAGGAAGAAGTTGTAGTTCTCCCCTACGTTGCCCCATTGGACAATGCTGACGCGATCGGATTCGCCGATTTCTATGCCGTCTAGGTTGTCCAGTGCGCGGACCGCTACGTAGCGGTCCGCGGCTTTGCAGCGGGACAGGAGGGCGTCTAAGTCGGCAGTGGAAGTGATGTGTTTGGATTCGATGGTGGGTGCATCGGGAGTTGGTTCGGGGGTAAATTTGTCTAGGCCGAATTTGGGCATGAGGCTGAGGAATTCTAGTTTGATGAAGAGTTGCTTGAGGTGTTCGGCGTTGTAGGGTTGGCGTTTGGTGTCTTCTGGGGCGAAATCGAAGGGGGCGTCGCAGATGATGGTGGCGAGGGCGTACGAGAGTCGTGCGCTTTGTTCGCCTTCCGCTAGTTTTTTGCGGACGCCGTCTTTGATGTCGAGGCCGGCGAGGTTGTCGTAGATGTCGTCTATGGAGCCGTAGCGTTGGACGAGGTCCATCGCGGTCTTTTCTCCTACGCCGGGGACCCCGGGGATGTTATCGGAAGGGTCGCCCATAAGAGCTTTGAGGTCTATCATGCGCAGTGGGGCGAAACCATAGACTTCAGCGACTTTTTCGGGGGTGTAGTCTTCGGTTTTCGTTTGGCCCATGCGGGAGGTGACGAGTTTGACGCGCACGTAGTTGGTGACGAGTTGGAGATCGTCTTTGTCGCCGGTAACGATGACGCAGTCCCAGTCTGCGGCGTGGGTTTTGGCGGCGATGGTGCCGATGAGGTCGTCCGCTTCGTAGCCTTGCAATTCATAGCGCGGGATGTTCATGGCGTCTAGGACTTCTTTTAGGATGGGCATTTGGGCGGCCAGGTCTTCGGGCATGGGCTTGCGGTGGGCTTTGTATTCGGCGTATTGTTCGTGGCGGAAGGTGGGGCCTTTGAGGTCGAAGGTGACGGTGAGGGCGTCTGGCTGCTCTTCTGTCAGCAGTTTTTGTAGGATGTTTAAAAAGCCAAAGACGGCGTTGGTGGGCGTGCCGTCTTTGGTATTGAGGGGGCGGATGCCGTAGAAGGCGCGGTTGATGATGCTGTTGCCGTCGATGACCATGAGTTTCATGGGGAGTCCTCCGATTGATGGGGAGTAGTTGGGGGAAATGTATAGCTACTGTGTATCGCTACAAAGAAACGGCCTCCACTTTTGTCTTGACAAAGGTGTCTGCAACTTTGATAGCCATATTTCTCAAGTGTAGACCACTCCACCCCGCTAGCGTAAGTAGGCATGGCAGAATTGCAATTTTTATATCAAAACCATACTGAATAATAAGGGACACCATCACTAGAATCATCAAAAGGAAAACGATCCACATAAATTTAAATATCAATGGACTTTTGTGTGTCATAGTAATTATGGTTCCATTCTCGCCTTCGGCCAGCGTGATCGAAAATTTGAAAGCATTTGAATATTGGCCCTACCCAAAAGTGACTGTAAATGAAATTTGCCCTTTTCGATTTCTAACTGATAAATCGGTATAGTTCAGTATTTTCCCTTTTTTGTCCTTTACTACAAGGCTATCGTGATTCAATTCTCTCCATGTTCGCCTCTCAAAATTTGAACTTGGCTCAAAATTTCTGCACATGAGCTTATCCGCGAAAATTTGATTGCACTTTCCGATAGAAAACTTTGTCAAATATCTTTTCGTCGTCATATACATCTACTTAGTCAAACGGGCTTTGATGATGTGGGTGTAGGTGAATTCTGCTAGGGCTTCCGGGTTTTCTAGGTACCATTGCAGGTCGCCCATGGTACCGAGGACGTTGCCTGTTGTGAAACGGGACATGTATAGGATAATTTCTTGGTCGTCTATTATCTCGATGGGTTCTTGGATGGGGCCGAAGGCACGGGCCATGTAGGCATGCTCGGCGGTCCACGGTGTACCTTGTTGCGTGGCGCCGCCGATGGAGATGGTCCATTGGAATTCGTTGCTGCCGGGTCGCGTGATTGTGATCGCGATAGGTCTGGCCTCTATGGGGGCATCTGATAAGGTTTGGAGGCCGCCGCGCTGGTCGATCAGTTCGCCGTAGCGGTAGATTTCGACCCAGATTTCTATGCTGATGAATACGCCGTCTGTGTATTCGAAGAGCAGGATCTCTTGGTTGGGGTTTGTGAGGAGGGTTACGATCTCCTGCTGGGCATCTGTCAATGCCATGGGGGCGATGGTGGGCAGCTGGTTTGTGCCCGCTCCGCCCGTGCAGGCTGTGAGGAGGGATGCGCAGAGACAGAACATCAGCAAAACGGCGATTTTCTTTCTCATGTTATGCCTTTTTCCACTTGATCCCCTGTGGGGTGTCTTCCAGGAGGATACCCATGTCTTTGAGTTCGTCGCGGATGCGGTCGGATTCGGCCCAGTTTTTGTTTGCTCTGGCCTCTTGGCGGGCGGCGATTAGGGCTTCGCCTTGGGTGTCTAGGTCGTCCGCTTGATTGGGCATGGCGTAGAGGAGGCCGAGGATGTCGGTGAGCTCTCTTATGGCGGCCAGGCAACCTTCGACGAAGGGTTGGGACAGTGTTTTCTCTGCGGCGGTAGCACCGTTGATCTCGCGGATCATCTCAAAGATGACGGCGATGCCGTCGGCGGTGTTGAAGTCGTCGTCCATGGCCTCGATGAAGCGGGTTTTGTAGGTGGTGAGGCTGTCTAGGAGGGTTTGCTCTTCTACTGTAAGTTCGGTGGTAGTTGCATGTTTAGATAGGAATTCGAGGTTTTCTACGGCGGTGTAGAGGCGTTCCAGGCCGGCTTTGGATTGGACCAGGATTTCACCGGAGTAGTTGAGAGGGCTTCTATAGTGGCTCATGAGCATGAACATGCGGATGGCGTCGTAGCCGTAGGCCTCTGCGGCGTCTCTCACGGTGAAGAAGTTGCCGAGGCTTTTGGACATCTTCTTGTTGTCGATGGAGAGGAAGCCGTTGTGGAGCCAGTAGTGGGCGAAGGTGCAGCCGTTGAGCGCTTCGGACTGGGCGACTTCGTTTTCGTGATGCGGGAAGGTCAGGTCTTGGCCGCCGGCGTGGATGTCGATGGTTTTGCCGAGGAGTTCGCTTGCCATGACGCTGCATTCAATATGCCAGCCGGGTCTCCCCTCTCCCCAGGGGGATGGCCAGGAGGGTTCGCCAGGTTTTGCGGACTTCCAGAGGGCGAAGTCCATGGGATTTTCTTTGCCTGTATCGACATCGACGCGGGCGCCGGCTTTTAGGTCGTCCAGGCTTTGGCCGGAGAGTTTGCCATAGTCGGCGAAGGCGGCGGTGCGGTAGTAGACGTCGCCTTCGCCGAGGGCGTAGGCGTAGCCTTTGTCGATGAGGGTTTGGGTAGCGGCGATCATGCCGTCGATGTGTTCGGTGGCTTTGGGGTGGATGGTCGCGGGGCGGACGCCGAGGCCTTTGGCGTCGGTGTAGTATTCTCTGATGAAGCGCTCAGTGATGGTATCGCAGGAGACGCCTTCTTCGTTGGCGCGGTTGATGATTTTGTCGTCTACGTCGGTGAAGTTTTGGACGAAGGTGACGTCGTAGCCTCTCCACTCCATGTAGCGGCGGAGCACGTCGAAGAGGATGACGGGGCGGGCGTTGCCGACGTGGATGTAGTCGTAGACGGTTGGGCCGCAGGCATACATTTTGACTTTACCGGGTTCGATGGGGGTGAAGGTTTCTTTTTGGCCGGTTTGGGTGTTGAATAGTTTCATAATGATTCTCCTGTTTCCTTAATGAGGGCCTTAACGACTTCGCCGGCTAGGATGAGGCCTGCGGTACCGGGGACGAAGGCATTGCTGGCGGGGATTTGGCGGCGGGTTGAGCCCGCTCGGTCTATTGCTTCTACCGGGGTTCTGGGTTTTTCCTCGGAACACACTACGCGGAGGCTTGTGATGCCGCGTTTGCGGAGTTCTTTTCGCATGACGCGGGCCAAGGAGTCATTTTGGGTTTCGAAGAGATTTTTTACGCGGAAGGCGGTGGGGTCGAGTTTGTTGGCGGCACCCATGGCGCTGATGATTGGGACACCGGCGGCGTTTGCGCGGGTGATGAGTTCTAGTTTGGCGGTCACGGTGTCGATGGCGTCTACGATGTAGTCGTATTGGGTGAAGTCGAAGTCCTCCGCTGTGTCGGGGCCGTAGAAAATGCGGTGGGGTTCGACGGTGGCGTTAGGGTTAATGTCGAAGATACGAGCTTTCATGACATCGACTTTGTACTCCCCTATTGTTTTGTGGGTGGCAATGATTTGGCGGTTGAGGTTGGTGATGTCGATTTTATCGCTGTCGAAGAGGGCGAAGTGGCCGACGCCGGAGCGGGCTAGGGCTTCGGCCGTGTATCCGCCGACGCCACCGATGCCGAAGATGGCGACGTGGCTTTGTATCAGGCGGTCGATGGCGGGTTTGCCTAGGAGGGCCTGGGTGCGGGAGAATTGGTTTTGCATGAGGAGCCTCGCTCTCGTTTTGGGGTATTATTTTATTGTAGCAGTTTGGGGATGGGGTTGCAAGGAGGCAGCAATAAACTAATCTTGCGTTTCTACCTACTCCCATATTCCTTCAAAAACATCCATTTGCCTGTCATAATATCCCCTGAAACCCCTGTTGGAGGGATGCGCAGAGTGAAGCTGGTATCCAAACCTAAAATAAATTGGTAGGTATATTGCAAAAAATCATCATACTCGTCTGAGATAATTTCCCGTAAATAAGCGGAGATCACCGGAGGCAACAGAGCAGGAGACGAAAAGACTGAGGAACAGGAGAATGATGAATTTTTTCATGGATACCACCTGCCTCATATAAACTCGGCACATTTCTATTATTTTACCACACTTGGAGCCGTGTTTCTATAGGGGTTTACAAATCGGTTCGGACTGTGTATACTAGATACAAATTGAATCGTCTTCAGGGCGGGGTGTGAGTCCCCACCGGTGGTAGAGCCCACGAGCCGCGAGGCTGACTCGGTGTAATTCCGAGGCCGACAGTATAGTCTGGATGAGAGAAGACATGTCTGTTTGTGTTATTTTGACATGATTTTTTGTGCGCTGAAGATGTATTCTTCGGCGCATTTTTGTTTTCCGGGAGGTGACCTTACGTGACGCATGAACATTGGATGCAGATGGCGCTTGATCTCGCTCGTCTCGGTGTCGGGCGGGTGAATCCGAACCCTTTGGTGGGGGCGGTGATTGTGCGGGATGGACGGGTCATCGGGCAGGGGTATCACGGGTATTACGGTGGGCCGCATGCGGAGCGGGAGGCACTTGCCGCTTGCTCGGAAGACCCGCGGGGGGCGACGATGTATGTGACGTTGGAGCCGTGTTGTCATTATGGGAAAACGCCGCCTTGTACGGAGGTGGTGCTTGCGAGTGGGATTTCCACGGTTGTCATTGGGTCGGCGGATCCGAACCCGAAAGTCGCGGGGGGCGGGGTGTCTGCGCTGCGCGAGGGCGGCGTTACGGTGATTGAGGGCGTGCTGCGAGAGCGGTGTGATGCGCTCAATGCCGCGTTTTTTCATTATATTCTCGGGGATACTCCCTATGTGGCGTTGAAATACGCGATGACGGCGGATGGGAAGATTGCAACTGTCACCGGGGCTTCTCGCTGGATCACGGGGGACGTGGCACGGGCGCATGTGCATGCGACGCGGCATGCATACTCGGCGATTTTGGTTGGGGTTGGGACGGTGTTGGCGGATGATCCGCTGCTTACTTGTCGGTTGCCGGAGAGACGGAATCCGCTGCGGGTGATTTGTGATTCGGGGCTTCGGACGCCGCTTAATAGTCAGATTGTGCGGACGGCACGGGATGTGCCGACGGTGATTGTTTGTGCGGGGCGGCGCGTTGAGGATATCGCACCCTACGAGGAGGCCGGGTGTCGGGTGCTTGATCTGCCCGGATTGGACGGGCGGGTGGATTTGACAAGGCTGATGCAGGTCTTGCATGCGGAGAAGATTAGTAGTGTCTTGGTTGAGGGCGGGGCGGCGGTGAATTATAGTTTCCTTGCGGCGGGGCTGGTGCAGAAGATACAGGTTTATCTCGCACCGAAATTGTTTGGGGGCGAGGCGGCGAAGGGGCCGATTGGTGGAGCTGGGGTTGTGGTTCCAGATCAGGCGTTTTTGTTGGGAGAACCTGTGATTACGCAGTTAGGGGCGGATTTGTTGTTGGAGTATGATGTGTTGGGTGGTGGTCGTTAATGTTTACTGGGATTATTGAAGAGATTGGTGTTATCGAGCGATTAGAGCCCGGGGCGCGGTCTAGTCGGGTGACGATTTCGGGTCGGGTGATTTTTTCGGACTTGAAATTGGGTGATAGTGTGGCGGTCAATGGGGTTTGTCTGACCGCTAGCTCGATTTCTGAAGCACAGTTTACGGCGGATGTCATGCCGGAGACGTTGCATCGCACGGCCTTGTCGGGGCTTCGGCCCGGAAGTCGGGTTAATTTGGAGCGGGCGATGGCGGCGAATGGGCGATTTGGCGGGCACATGGTTGCCGGGCACGTGGATGGGACGGGAAAAATCCAGAGTCTTCGTCGGGATGACAATGCAGTTTGGGTACGGATTACGGCAGGGGCGGAGATTTTGCGGTATACGATTTTGAAGGGGTCAATTGCGATTGATGGGATCAGCCTCACGGTTGCTGAGGTAGATGGGACGGGGTTTTCGGTGTCTATTATTCCCCACACCGGCAGTGAGACGACACTACTCTCGAAGGGGTCGGGGGATTTGGTCAATTTGGAGACGGATTTGGTTGGTAAGTATGTGGAAAAGCTGCTGTTGCCGCGAGATATGGAAGTTCCGCATACCGGGATAACCGCTGAATTTCTGGCCGAACATGGCTTTTGATATCAATCGCCCGCATATTCAAGACGGGCGATTGATAATCGCCCCTACAGGAGGACATATATGTTTCGATACAACACGATAGACGAGGCGCTAGAGGCGCTGCGGGCCGGGGAGATTATTCTCGTTACGGACGATGAGGATCGTGAGAATGAGGGGGATCTCATTTGCGCAGCTGAGTTTGCCACGCCGGAGAATGTGAATTTTATGGCGGCCTATGCCAAGGGGCTGATTTGCATGCCCATGGAGCAGGCGCTGGTGCGGAAGTTGGATTTGCCACAGATGGCACTGTCGAACACGGACCCACATGCGACGGCGTTCACGGTGTCGATTGACCATGTGGACACCGGGACGGGCATCTCGGCACAGGAGCGGTCGCTCACGGCGATGAAGTGCGTGGACCCGGACGCGAGGCCGGAGGATTTCCGTCGGCCGGGACATATGTTTCCGCTGTTGGCCAAGTCGAACGGTGTGTTGGAGCGGCCGGGACATACGGAGGCTACGGTGGATTTGATGCGTCTTGCGGGGCTCTACCCCTGCGGGCTTTGCTGTGAGATTATGGCGGATGATGGGAGCATGATGAAAACGCCGGAGCTTATAGCGTTTGCCGAGGCACATGGGATGAAGTTTATCACTATCGCCGCATTGCAGGAGTATCGGCGGGCACACGAGGTGCAGATGGAGCATCAGGCGTCGGCCCACTTCCCTACTCGGTTTGGCGAATTCACTTTACATGGCTATGTGAACAAGATTACGGGCGAGGAACATGTGGCACTCACGATGGGTGATTTGTCCACTGCTGAGCCGCCGCTGGTACGGGTGCATTCGGAGTGTCTCACAGGGGATGCGCTGGGCAGCCGTCGGTGTGATTGCGGGGAGCAGTTTGAGGCGGCTATGGCGCAGATCGCGGCGGCGGGCCGAGGGATTTTAGTCTATCTGCGGCAAGAGGGGCGCGGGATTGGGCTGCTGAATAAGTTGAAGGCCTATGCGCTGCAAGATAAAGGGCTGGATACGGTGGAGGCAAATCACGCGCTGGGATTTGGGGATGATCTGCGGAATTACGCGGTTGCCGCGCAGATGCTTCGGGATTTGGGACATGCGGAGGTTCGGCTGATGACAAATAATCCGGACAAGATCGATCAACTCACGGCGTATGGGATCACGGTTCAGGAGCGGGTGCCGATTCAGATGGAGGCGAACCCGGCGGACCTTGGGTATTTGAGGACGAAGCAAGAGAAAATGGGACATTTAGTAGATTATAAATAACAAAGGAGAGAATGTCATGTACAAAGTTTTTGAAGGCAAGCTGGTCGCGAAGGGCGCGAAAATTGGGATTGTTTGTGGGCGGTTTAATTCATTTATCGTCGCGAAACTGCTGGACGGTGCGCTGGATGGGCTCATGCGGCACGATGTGGAGATGGAGAATATTGAGGTCAGTTGGGTGCCGGGGGCGTTTGAGATTCCGCTGATCGCGAAAAAGATGGCGGAGACGAAGCGGTATGACGCGATTATCTGTCTCGGGACGGTGATCCGTGGATCTACTTCTCACTATGATCTGGTGTGTAGTGAGGTGACGAAGGGGATCGCGGCGGTTTCGATGGAGACGGGGATTCCGGTGATCTTTGGGATCAACACGACGGAGACGATTGAGCAGGCCATTGAGCGCGCTGGGACAAAGGCTGGGAATAAAGGCTATGACGCAGCCTTGGCGGCGATTGAGATGGTGAATTTGATTCGGGAGATTGGATAGATACGCATGAAGAAAGCCCTCCGCACCGCTTGGTGTGGAGGGCTTCGTTTTGAGATGAGGATCATGTGCTTATTTTGGCGACGCATCCTACTCTTCCCAGTTGTGCCAGATGTTTTGGACGTCGTCTGAGTCTTCGAGCATGGAGAGGAGCTTTTCCATTTTTTTGATGTCTTCTTCCGTCTCGAGTTTGATATGGTTTTGGGGAATCATGGCTATTTCTGCGGAGAGGAAGGTGTAGCCCTTCTCCTCTAGCGCAATGCGGACAGTTCCGAATTGTTCGGGGCCGGTATAGACGGCGAACATTCCTTCGTCTGGTTCGAAGTCGATCGCGCCGGCTTCTAGGGCGTCTAGCAGGACGGTTTCTTCGGTTAGTTTGCCTGCCTCATTGTCGACGACGATGAGGCCTTTTTTATCGAAAGACCAAGAAACACAGCCAGCGGTGCCGAGATTGCCGCCGTATTTGTCGAAATAAAGGCGGATATCAGAGGCGGTACGATTTTTGTTGTCTGTCATCGTTTCTACGATTACGGCGACGCCGGCGGGGCCGTAGCCTTCGTAGGTGTTCTCTTCGTAAGTAGTACCGTCTCCCCCGCCGGCGGCTTTTTCGATGGTGCGTTTGATGTTGTCATTGGGTACATTCGCGGCGCGGGCTTTGGCAATTGCTTCGCGGAGCCTGGCGTTGGAGTCTGGATCTGAGCCGCCTTCTTTGACGGCGACGGACATTTCACGGGATATCTTCGTGAATATCTTACCGCGCTGGGCATCTGATTTTCCTTTTCGTTCTCTGATATTTTTCCACTTGGAATGTCCTGCCATTGTGTTGCCTCCTGAAAACTGGCGCACAGTGTGCGCCCCTACATTTTTCTTTGATTGTAGCATAAATATGGAAAAGTTTCTAGTTCCGGACTGTATAAAATTCCCTGGGCTGGCAAAGATAGTAGTGCAATATTCTCTGAAAGGAGGTTTCTCGCATGTCAAAGAAGAATAAGAATCAGGCGCAGGACAATACTACGCCGCAAGCTCCGCAGGAACTGGAACAGAAGAAAAAGCAACAGGCCGGTCAGATGAAAAACGAGACGAATCGCGCGAAGTAAGTGCATACAGACAAAAGCCCCTCCACGTAACGTGAAGGGGCTTTCGCTATGTTCTTGTTATCGCGCTTTGGGGATGATGAAGAGCTGGCCCGGATAGGGCACGGCGTCCTCCCCTAGCCCGTTGGCGGCGGCGATCTGCTCTTCTGTGGAGCAGTAGCGTCTCGCGAGTTGCCAGAGACTTTCGCCGCCTTCAGCGTGGAAGACGACTACACTGGGCAAAGATGCGAGATCACGGGGGGCGGTTTCGTCCCAGCTTACGCCGCCAATGGCTGTGAACCGCAGTTTTCGGCAAGGCCAGACGGTAAAGGTGATGCCGAGGCGCAGTTCTAGGCCATTTGGAGTCAGCATGATTTGGGCCTCACCTGTTGGATGCCCGCTTGCGGTGTAGGTGCGATTGGGGCGTTGGTCTAGCTCTGTTTTTGCCTCAAATCGGCGGGTTAGGCCTGCGAGGCGGCCGGTGTCGGTGACGTAGATGACGCTGCAAAATACCGATGTACGGAGAACGAGCTTTCCGCCTTCTTGGGTGATTTGGACTCTGCCCGTGTAGGCTGAACTGTTGATGACCCGCAGAACCGGGCCGCCAAGATCTATGGTTTCGCGGACTTCTGCGTAGAGCAGTTCTTCAGGGTCTAGGCTTTCTAGGGTGTGTTCAATCTGCCTCGTGTCGAGGTCGAACTTGGTGCTGTAGGCGTCGGATATGTATGGTATGGTGCGGGACTTTTTTTCAATGGCTTGGGCGACCATGTGGAGCTCTACCCCAATCGCGCCGCTTTCCGTCATGCCGGTTTCAATGTAGACGTTGGTGAGCATAAGGGAGATTTCGTAGGTGGCGTGTTCGCCGTCCCCTTCTAGTTCCATGATCTGAGAGAAATTGGCGACAAGGTCGAGTGCATGGGGTTCCGGGGTGTTTTGGGCGGTGTAGAGGACGTGGATTTTGGCTTCGCCTTTGAAGATGAGTTTATTGCCCACGTTTTTGACATCGTCCGCGCTGAGCCGGATGCGGGACTTGAGGATCTGCCCGATGGGTGGGCGGCCCGCGGGGAGTGGGAATTCGTCTGAGAGCGCGAAGGTTTTTTCCCGCACTCCAGAGACGAAGCTCTGTTCAATCTCCTCGCGGCGGACGTGAAGTCCGGCTTCGGCTGCGTCTTCCAACGCTGTGGTGCAGGTCATTGAGGCGGGTTCATAGCCTTTGGCTTCGACTAAAACGTCGGCCCTGACTAGGACTTTGCGGGAATTAATCATGCGCGCGTCGATGCTGCCGAGACGGACTGTGACGATGGCCTCTGTATTGTCGCTGATCTCGGCCCAGTCGTGTCCGGCGGTGAAGGGGATGCTCAGTTCAAGACTTCGCAGGCCTTCCTCCCCTTCCGGCAGGTAGACCACGGAGACGGCGATGGCGCCGCTGACCGAGAGCCGTCCGGCGCCTGCCTCTTTGCTGCGGAGCGTGATATTGCCCTCGACGTCCACGATGGCCGCCATGTCGGGGTAGGCATCGGGCACGATTGTCTCTGAGGTTTCCTCTTGGGTGAAACTCGTGTCTAACACTGCACGCAAATATTCGATTGAATCGACCTTCCATTTCGCTTCCATGTGACGCACCCTCTCCTCGTAGTCGCTGAATTCTACTAGGAGCATATGTATGGGTGTGGGCTTGTATTACTTGATCCCGAAAATTTTACGCAAAATCCCTCTGAGTATCTTCGGTGATCTCATCACGATTATTTTCACGTCTGCACCTCCTGTTTGTTGTGGCCTATCTCTTCAAGAGCCATATCCCGCCGCAGAGAAATCCGATTGCGATCGCGATCCACCAGAACCACCACGGCAAGAGGAGGGCGATGAGCATCGCCGCGCCGATGCCGGCTAAGATGAGTCCGATTCGGTTTTTTCCATGGGGGCCGTGTCTTTTCATGGCAAATGCCGCCTTCTATCGATACTGTTTCTCTACAGTATACGTAAGAGGCGGCATTTTGTGATTGGTTTTTTTGGGATGGGGTGGTAGTGGCAACTACAGCAACGCAGTATGCTTGTACTGCAACCTATCGTCCAGATAAATTTAGTGTCATCTGGACAACATCCTCAGCAACTGGATTTCCCTTGAATGTATAACCATCTTTTGCGATGTTAGAGATAGAAAATCCAAGCTGTTCATAGACATGAATTGCCCTCTTGTTAGAACTACGGACATCAAGCTCAATTTGGTGATAGCCGTATTTTTCCGACAAAGAAATCACCTCTTTTATTAGCTGTTTCCCAAATCCTTGCTCTCGATAGGCCGCCAGTAAACCCGTGCCTAAATATCCGATCGTTTCTGTTTTTGGCATAGCGTCGCACCAACCGATACAGCGGTCTATATCCGTATCAATGGCAAATAAGAATGGAATGTTTTTATCAATTGCCGCCTTTACAAACTCAACTGTAGATTCTAAGGGAAACGCTTCCGAGGTCGCAAGATAAATATCCTCTTGGCAAATCACATCAAACGCTTCCCAATATGACTGGATATAGCGTTCTTCTGGACGGATATATTTTATCATACGCTACCCCTTCTGCTCCCACGGCTTAATCTCCTTCGCCTGCTTATACAACCGCACATAGCTCTCATGGCGGGTGGGCTGGATTTTACCTTCTGCCAATGCTTCTAGGATGGCGCAGCCTTGTTCGGAGACATGCGAACAATCGCGGAATTGGCAGTGGCCGAGGTAGGGACCGAATTCGCGGAAAGCGTATTGGAGTTCTTCTTTGCCGGTAAGCGACATCTGCTCGATATCAAAACTAGAAAAACCCGGGGTGTCGGCCACTTCCGCGCCGCCGGTGAGGGGGAAGAGTTCGACATGCCGGGTGGTGTGGCGGCCGCGGCCCAGTTTTTCGCTGACTTCGGCTGTTTTGACCGTGAAGCCCGGTTCTAGGGCATTAAGGATACTGCTCTTCCCTACACCGGAGTTGCCCACGAAGGCACAGACCTTGCCCGCGATTTCCGCGCGCAGAGCCTCAATCCCCTCGCCGGTGACAGCGCTGGTGCGGATGGTGGGGAAGCCTGCGGCGGTGTAGATCGCGAAAAGGTCGTCGCCGGGGTGGAGGTCGGTTTTGTTGACGCAGATGACGCATTCGGTGTCGTACGTTTCGGCGATGGCGGTGATGCGGTCGATCAGGAAAGGGTCAGAGATGGGGTTGACGCCGCTGGCGAGGAGGATCATGCAGTCGATGTTGGCCACAGGGGGGCGGACGAAGGCGTTTTTGCGGGGGTGGATCGCATCCACCATGCCTTTGCCGGGCTCCGTTCGGCTCACTGCGACGCTGTCTCCCACAAGAGGACTCTCCCCTGTCTTGCGGAACTTGCCGCGGGCTCTGCATTCTATGATCTCGCCGGAATCGTCTAATCGGACGTAATAGAAACCGGAGAGAGCTCTGATGATTATACCGTCCATCGGCTAGGAATTCTCTTCCGAGCCATTCGGGGTTTGGATTGGCCCCTCCGGGATTGACGTTGGAGTTGGAGACGGTGTCGGTTCCGGTGTTGGGGTCGGCGTTGGCTCTGGTGTGGGGGTTGGAGTCGGGGTTGGCTCGGGGCCCTGGGAGATGGTTAAAGTAATGCGCGTGCGCTCAGGGACCATGGTGTTTGGTGCAATGTCTTGGTCGATGACGGTGCCGAGTGTCTCGTTGCTGTATTCCATGATCGTGTTATAGTCAAGGCCTATGCCTTGGAGCTCCATAATGGCGACGCTAAGCGCCCGCCCTTGGAGATTCGGCACGCGGACTTCCCTCTCTTCTGGGCCGATGCTGACGAAGATAAAGACATCCATACCGTCAAACAAAGGCCGTTGCCGCTCTGGGATGGTGTGGATGACACGGTTTTCCATGATCTCATCGCTGGCTTCGTCTCGCCTGTGGATGTTGGCCATGGGGATACCCATGCCGGTAAGGCGCATCTGGGCCTCTTCGAAGGTGAGGTTAAAGAGGTCCGGCATTTCCGGTTGATCCGGTGCGGTCGCTACGGTGAGGGTGACGCGGACGCGGCCGTCTGCGTCTACGTTGACTGGTCGACCAGCCAGGGGGCTTTGCCGGATGACAAACCCTTCTGGGTGTGCATTGGTCGCTTCGTATACGGTGGTGAAGTTATAGCGTTCTCTAAAGTCCGGGTCGTTCATCACAGATTCGATGTGTAGGTTGAAGAAGTTGTCAACTTCAACACGCTGTGCCGGTGCGAAGAGGGGTTGGATTATCATGGTCCATAGGACCCAGAATATCGCTACCAAGACTACAAGGATTACACCGATCCCTAATAAGGTTGAGACGCGTTTTGCTTTTTGGTTTTGCGTGCGATATTTCTCGCGCTCGTCGTCTCTGGGCGGACGCTCGCCTTTGCGGGGACGGGATCTGTCATCTTTCGGATCTCTCGGAGGTTGGGATCCGTATCTGTCATCTGCCGATGGGCGTCTGGGCGGCACAGAGTTGCCACCCGGGGTAGCCGCAGACCAGGGGTCTGTTGCCGCACCCGCGACTGCACCCGCCGCACTGGCAGTTGCCGCTGCGGAGACATAGGGGAACACGATGTTCGGGTTTTTGCGGAACTCTTCGAAATCGCGCAGCATTTCGTCTGCGGTCTGGTAGCGGAGGTTGAGGCTTGGGTTCATGGCCCGCATGGTGATGGCTTCAAGGCCCACCGGAATCTCCGAGTTGATCTCTCTCGGACTCAGCGGGATGGAGCTGATATGTTGGATCGCCACGGAAACCGCGCTGTCTCCCTCGAAGGGTAGGCGGCTGGTGAGCATTTCGTAGAGCACGACGCCGACGGAATAGAGGTCTGACCGGGCGTCTACCTGGGCGCCTTTGGCCTGTTCTGGGCTAATATAATGGACGGAACCGAGGGCCTCCTGCGTGAGCGTTGAGCTTTTCCCGTCTTGGAGGCGGGCGATGCCGAAGTCGGCGACTTTTACGCTGCCGTCTTTGAGGATCATGATGTTGTGGGGTTTGATGTCTCTGTGAATGATGCCGCGCGAATGGGCGTGGCTGAGCGCCTTGGTGATCTGCGTGGCGAAGTGGAGAGACTCTTTCCAGTTGAGTTTCCCCTTGCGGTTCATATATTGTTTGAGGGTGATGCCCTCGACGAGTTCCATAACGATATATTCGACCTCGAGGCTCTTTGAAACATCGTATACCGCCACGATATTCGGACTCGACAGCATCGCGACCGCTTGGGATTCCGTTTGGAATCGGCGGCGAAAGTCTGCGTCGAGTGCAAGGTCGTCTTTGAGGATTTTGATTGCCACAAGACGGTTGAGACGGTTGTCTCTGGCTTTGTAGACCATAGCCATACCGCCGGTGCCGATGATTTCCAGTATCTCATATCGCCCGTCTAGTACGGTGCCTAAATACTTATCCATTTTCTCTTTTCTCCCTTTATTTCAAGCGATCAAACGCGAATCATGAGGACTGTTACATTGTCTAGTCCTCCCTTGGCCAGGGCCAAGGTGATGAGCATCTCGCAGCAGTTTTCAAGGTCTGTATAGTGCTGAATCGCTTCGAACAACTCTTCGTCGCTCACGAGGTTCGTGAGCCCGTCTGAGCAGAACAGGAGTCGGTCCCCCGGTTTCAAGGCTAAACTGAAGAGATCTCGTGTTACTTCCGGCTCGGTGCCGACTACACGGGTAATCAGATTGCGGCTCGGGTGGTGGAATGCCTCTGCTCTGGTGATCTCGCCACGGCAGATCATGTCTTCCACGAGAGAGTGATCCTTGGTGACCTGCACCATGCAGTTTGCGGATATGTGATAGGCTCTACTGTCTCCTACATTGATGATGTTGGCTTTCCAGCAGTCTCCCTTCTTATGCAAAACTGCGCCTACTAATGTTGTACCCATACCCATGTAGTCCGCCTGGGTTTTCGATACCTCGTGGACCACGCGATTGGCCGCCATCATGGCATCTGTCAGCGCGTCTCCAACCAGTTCATCGTCCGCCAAAGCGCCGGGCTGGTTGCAAAGTGATTTCATAAAAGTCTCTGTGGCGAGCTTGCTGGCAACGTTGCCAGCTTGGGCGCCGCCCATACCGTCACAGACGACGCTGATGAATAGTTTATCCGCTTCCAACTCCTGGAGTTGGAAGTAGTCTTGATTGTCCTTGCGGACGATGCCTTTGTCCGTTCGTCCAAATGCGATCATGTAACTCTCTCCTTCTCACGCCGTCTGCGCAACTGCCCACACGAGGCGTCTATATCTCCTCCGAGGCTCCGACGGACGGTTACGTTGATGCCGCGCTGCCGAAGGGTTTCGGTGAATGTGTCTAGGTTTGATTTCCCGCTTGGACCGAGAGTTCGCTCGGCGATAGGGTTGAGCGGGATAAGATTGAGGTGACCGCCTGCGTGTTGCATGCGTTTTACCAGATGTTCCAGGTGTTCCTTTGTATCGTTGACACCGTCTATCATGGCGTATTCGAAGGAGACGCGTCGGCCCGTGCGTTCGAAGTATCGTTTGCAGGCCGCCATTAACGCATCTACGCCCGCTTTTCGATTGGTCGGAACAAGTTGGTTTCTGGTCTTGTCATCCGGGGCGTGCAGGGAAACCGATAGTGTTAATTGTACGTTATGTAGACCTAATTTGTCAATCTCTTCCACCATTCCGGAGGTAGAAAGTGTGATATGGCGCATGCCAATGTTAAGTCCGTCGGGATGATTGACTAATTTTAGGAAACGGAGGACGTTGTCTAGGTTGTCCAGCGGCTCTCCGATTCCCATGAGGACGATGTTGGAGATAAGCTGTCCGCTGTCTTTTGCGGTGAAGAGGACTTGGTTTAGCATCTCGGATGGTTCCAGGTTTCGCACGAGGCCGCCGATGGTGGAAGCGCAGAAGGTGCAGCCCATGCGACAGCCGATTTGCGTGGAGATACAGACGGTATTGCCATGGTGGTAGCGCATGAGCACGGTTTCCACAGTGTTTCCGTCTTCCATGGCCCAGAGATATTTGATGGTGCCGTCTTCTTTTGAGACTTGCTTGGCGAGGAGCGTTGGGACGGCGAGGGTAAACGCAGCAGCAAGTTTGTTGCGTAGCGGGACCGAGAGGTTGGTCATCTCGTCGAAACTTACTACGCCGCGACCCAGCCATTGAAAGATTTGCTTGGCGCGAAATTTTTGTTCGCCCATAGCGACGAGGGCTGATTCCAGTTCTTCCGGGAGCATGGAGCGGATATCTTGTTTTTGCATTATTTCACCCGCCTTAATTTGCAGAAAAAGAAGCCGTCCGTGTCGTGGAGGTGTGGATAAAGTGTAATTTCGCCGTTTGCTGCCTCCCCTATTTCGCCGGGGAGAGTGAAGGGTTCTCGAACAAAGTCGGTCGTGGATTCCAGGAAGGCTGATATGACGCCGTTGTTTTCTTCTGAGAGGATGGTGCATGTGGCGTATACTAATGTACCGCCGGGAGCGACGCAGCGGGCGGCACCTTGGAGGATCGCGCGTTGGATCTCTGGGAGTCTGGCAATTTCTTCGAGGGGTTTGTCTCGGATCTCCGGCTTTTTGCGAATGATGCCGAGGCCGGAACAGGGCGCGTCTACGATTACGGTATCGAAGAGGCCGAGTTCAGCCGGATCGAGGTCTTTGGCGTCCATGGCGCGGGTTGTGAGGATATCGATGCCCAATCGGGCCGCACCTTCTCTGATTTTAGTGAGCTTTTTCTCTTGTAAATCAGACGCTAGAATCTCGCCTTTGTTCCCCATTTGGATTGCGGCGGCGAAGCTCTTGCCACCGGGGGCGGCACAAGGATCTAGAAGTCTGGTGCCTGGATTTGGGTTCGCGGTGAGGACGGCCAGCTTCGCGGCGGGGTCTTGGATATAGAATTGGCCGGATTGGAAGGACGGGAGATTTGCCGGGTTGCCGGTGTTTGTGAGAATGAGGCAATCAGGCAGCCAAGGGTGGCGTTCGGTTGTTACACCTTCTGTTTGGAGCGTCGCCTCTAGGGTGGCGGTGTCGGTTTTGAGCGTATTGGTCTGGGCATAGAGCGGGACGTCGGCGTTGTTTGCGGCGAGGAGGGCTTCGGCGCCATCGAGCCCGAGTTCATCTAGGAAACGCTGGACGAGCCAGCGGGGGTGGCTGTATTTGGTGGCGAGGTAGGTTGTGAGGTCTTCTCGCGGCGGGTCTGGGAGTGCGGCCTTATTCTCAGAGAGGCGGCGAAGGACGGCGTTGACCAGACCTGCCGCTTTGGGGCTGCCGGATTTGGTCAGGCTGACGCCTTCGTCCACTGCGGCGCGGGCTGGGATGCGGTCGAGGAAGACGATTTGGTAGGCGGCGACGCGCAGGATGTCCAGGACGCGGGGTTCCAGCTTTTCTACGGGAGTGCGGCTGAATTGACCGAGGTAGAAATCTAGTAGGGTGCGGTTTTGGAGCACACCAAATGTTAACCTTGCCGCCAGGGCTGTATCTCTGGGGTCTAGGCCTTTGTGGTTTATTTGCTTGTCCAGGGCTGCTTCGGCGGAGAGGCCGGTTTTGCGGTAGGTCATGAGGGCCTGCACTGCGGCTTGGCGGGCTGATGGCATGGGGTATCTCCTTATGGATACTGAAAGGTCATGTACGGGCTATTCTATGATTTGCTTTTTCCCAAAGTATTGCGTTAACGTTAAAATCAGTGCGGTACTCGCCAAAATGCCATCCATAATTCCGAACGGCAATAGGTGCATCATCATAGCTATGGCAATCACGCAATTTATTACGGAGAGCGTGAAGCCCCACATCAAGTTTTTGAATAATCCAATACCACCTACTAATCTAATTACACCCCAAACCAAACCCGCAATTACTATGTCTGGAGGCGGAGGATCAAACGGAATCCATTCGCTTGGCTTAACTCCGAATAGCCATATCGGTAATACTGAAAAGAAACCACCGATTTCTATAAAGCCGTGTATGATTATGATAATTGCTGCTGCTTTATATCGTTTCACTTCCGATTACTCCGTTCTGCACCTAGTCTAAATTTACTATTATCGGATGGGATTCCCGCGCAAGTAGTCCGCCGCTGCCATAGCTTTTTTGCCAGGAGCTTGGAGCGTCGTAATGATGACGGAACCATCTCCTGCGGCGATTTCTAAGCCGGTTGCTCCGGCTACGATAATAGTGCCTGGGACTCCACTTCCCTGCCCTACGTGAACGGTGTGGAGCTTAAATATCTTATCGCCAAGCTCAGCCGTCGCCATGGGCCAGGGGTTTAGGCCGCGGATTTGGTTGACGATGCTCTGGGCCGGGCGGGTCCAGTCTACCGGGGACTGGTCGCGGCTGAGTGGAGGAGCGTAGGTAGCGGCGTCGCTCTGTTGCGGGGTTCTGGTTGCGGTGCCATCTAAGATGCTGGAGATGGTGTCGGCTAGGAGTTCGGCGCCTAGCGTGCTGAGGCGGGTGAACAGGGCGCCGGAGGTTTCGGTGGGCTCAACGGGCGTTTCACGCATGCTGATGATATCGCCAGTGTCTAGGCCGACGTCCATGTGCATGATGGTGACGCCTGTAACTTGCTCGCCGTTAAGGATGGCCCATTGGATGGGCGCGGCGCCTCGGTATTTAGGCAAGAGCGAGGCGTGGACATTAATGCAACCTTTGGGCGGGATGTCAAGGATTTCTTTGGGGAGAATCTTACCATAAGCTACGACTACGATCAGATCTGGGGCAAGTTCGCGAATTAAGTTTGCGGCTTCTCCACCTTTTAGGGTAGCCGGCTGGTAGATGGGCGTGCCATGCGACAAGGCCAGTTCTTTGACGGGGGGCGGAGTGAGTTGCATGCCCCGATCTTTCGGCTTATCCGGCTGGGTGAAGACGGCGCAGATGGTGTGGCCTGTCTCGTAGAGCGCCTCTAGGGTCGGGCAGGCGAACGCGGGGGTGCCCATGAATAGGATGCGGGATTTGGTCACTCGCTCTCCTCCTCGTCCGGCATGTCTGCGGTGTTGATGAGTTCCTTGGTGAGGCGGTTATAGAGCAGGCCGTCGAGATGGTCAATCTCGTGGCAGAGCGCGCGGGCGGTGAGGCCTTCGCCTTCTACTTCGTACCACGTGCCGTGCCTATCTTGCGCGCGGACTTTGACACGCTCGGGGCGGGTTACGAGTCCGACATAACCGGGGATGCTGAGACAGCCTTCGTAGGCCTCGTATTCTCCGTCTTTCTCTAGGATGACGGGGTTGATGAGTTCGTAGAGATGTTCTTCAATCTCGTCCTCCCCTACTTCTTTGAATTCGAGCACGAGAGCCACGCGGCGCAATATGCCCACCTGCGGCGCGGCGAGGCCGATCCCGTTGGCGTGGGTCAGCGTGTCTTTCATGTCTTCCAGCAAGATGTGGAGCCTATCGTCGAAGTCGGTGACTTCGCGGCTCATTTTTTCTAGCGTGGGGTCACCTTTTGTTAAGATATTGCGTCTTGCCATGTGGGTTCACCTCTTATGTGCTACTGCGAATCTATTTATTTTCTACTTCAAGTCCACGCCCGATATAAACGCTTCCATTCTTCCTCGCGTTCAGAGTCTCTTTCTGTGGCGTACGTGGGTCTGCCATGCTGTAGTTCATTTTTGCCTCGGCGCTGATATTGACAAAGGAAATCGGCAGTCCGGCAGAGGCGAAGAAGGATTTTCCGGATTGCAATTGAAAATGCAGATGCGGCTCCGACGTATTGCCGGAATTACCGCATTTTGCGATCACTTCACCTCGTTTGACTTGATCTCCTTTGCGCACAGTGATGCTGCCGGGAATCAGGTGGGCGCTGAGGCTAAACTCTTGTTCGGCGTGCTGGATCACAATAAAATTGCCTCGAATATCCCATGTGTCGCAGTAGACTTTTGTGCCGGTTACTCTGCTGTCTTTGTGGTTGCCGCTGACCTGAACAACCGTTCCATCTGCGGGGGCAATAATGTTTTCTCCATAGCAATAGTAGCTATCTAGCCTCGTATTGTCTCCCTCGAACGACTTGCCCTCGTCGTTCATGATGATGAAGTCATAGGCGTATCTTTGCGGTAGGATGCCCCAAGAGTGAGAAAGCGCTTTGTCTACGCCACCGTTGAAGGTCGTCCACTTGCCTTCGAAGGGCAGGATGTAGTCTACTTTGCAGTCGTAGTTTTCTGCGGACGGCAAGTTCGAGCCATATTTGATCTTTGCAAACCAGCTTCCAAAAATTTGACACATTCCCAGCCAAAAATTGACGTCCAGAAACACAAACAAGGGGAGCATAGAAAGCAAATTCAAAATCGAAGGGTAAGATATTCCGAATACGCCGATTAGTATCCGGATTAATGTCCATGTTACCCCTATCCTCCATAATACGCCTGGAATGCGGATGATTGTTACCATACTAGTACGCTCTCTTTTCTATGAATTCCTTCACACCCCTACGCCCCGTCCACATCCCCATACACCGACACCCCACGATATTCTTTCAGGGTCGGGACGCGTTTTAGGGTGTTGCGCTCACCTCGTGTGTGTGTCTACGCAATTGCTTATTCGATACGGAGCATGGTCTTACTTTTTCGGAGTCCATATCTTCTGAACTTCTGATTTTTCTTCGCATTCGTGCTCTTCCTCTAGCGCATTGCCTTTCTGAATTCCATCTGCACCGATGTTATCGTTTTTTTCATCATGACTCCTTTTGGTTTCTACTAGCTCTTCCTCAAGCTCTTTTGCACGCTGTGCTTGGAATTCGCTGGCTTCAACCTCGGTAGGAGTGGGAATTCTGAACGTCTTAAGCTTCTCCATAAGCTTTTCCCTAGATTTTTCTATAGGCTTTTCTGTGGAAATGTACATTATAAAATAAAATATTCCTCCAACAATAAGAACCACAGAAACGATCACACCAATGACATAGATATAGTATAGAACCATTATAAGCACCATGGGATGACCCTCCAATTTTCTCCGTCACAGAACCCCCTAGCTTGTTTCACACCCCTACGCCCCGTCCACATCCCCATACACCGACACCCCACGATATTCTTTCAACGTCGGGACGCGTTTTAGGATGTGGGCTATGTAGCCGCGCACCAGTTTATTCTGGCGCGTACGGATGGTCACATGATAGCGGTAGCGATTGTTTACCTTGACAACGCCCGCCGGGGCTGGGCCAATCATTTCGGCGCCCTCTCCCAGTTCTGCAAGGTGCGTCTCGAGGGTGCGGCGGATGTTTGTGATACAGCGGAGCACCATGGTTTCGTCGAGGCCGGTGCAGGTGATGCTGATGAGGTCTAGGATGGGAGGCGCGCCTTGGAGCTTCCTGATGGTGATTTCGCGTTCGTAAAATCCGTCGTAATCCTGCTTTGCGGCGAGGAGAACGACTTCGTGGGCGGGGGTAAAGGTCTGGATTACGGCGCGGCCCGCTTTTTCGCCCCGCCCTGCCCGTCCGACGACTTGGGTGACGAGGGAAAAGGTACGCTCTTGGGAGCGGTAGTCGTTCATGTAAAGACCCTGATCCGCGGAGATGACGCCGACTAAGGTGACATTTGGAAAATCGAGGCCTTTTGTCACCATTTGCGTACCGACGAGGATGGGGATTTTTTCTTGTTCGAAGCGTTTGAGGAGCGCGTCATGGCTGAGGGTTGGGCCGATGATATCGGTGTCCATCCGGAGGATTTCGCGGCCCGGAAAGAGCGTTTCTAGCTCTTCTTGGACGCGTTGTGTGCCTGCTCCGACGTGTTTTAGTATCCCATTACAGTCCGGACAGGACTCCTCTACGGGTGTACTTTGGCCGCAATAGTGACACATAAGGCGCCCATTTGCCCTATGATAAGTCAGGCTTACGCTGCAGTTTTCGCAGGTATACGTGTACCCGCATTCGCCGCAAACGAGGAGGTTACTGGTACCTCTGCGGTTGAGAAAAAGGATGCTTTGCTCCCCCATCGCGATGTTTTTGGCGAGTTCACGGTGCAATTCTGTGCTGATATTGGTGCTATTTCCGGCCTTTAAATTCTCCCGCATGTCCGCGATAATGACCTCAGGCAGTTGCATTTGGTTGTAGCGAGAGGTCAATTGGAAGGCGTGATAGCGTCCCGTTTCGGCGGCGTACTGGGTTTCTATAGAGGGCGTTGCGGAGCCAAGAAGGAGAAGCGCATGTTCCTGTGCGCAACGATATTTTGCCACATCACGGGCGTGATATCTGGGGGATTGCTCAGACTTATAGGTATGTTCCTGCTCCTCGTCAATCACGATAACGCCGAGATTCTTCACCGGTGCGAATACCGCCGATCGCGTGCCGACAACGACAGAGACGGCGCCGGAGTGGATGCGCTTCCACTCGTCGTACCGCTCTCCGAGCCCCAGCGCGCTATGGAGGACGGCGACGCGGTCACCGAAGCGTGCGGTGAAGTTACCCATCAGCTGAGGCGTAAGGGCGATTTCGGGAGCGAGGACGATGGCAGTTTTACCGTCTTTTACAACTTGGTCAATCAGGTGGAGGTAGACCGAGGTTTTGCCGCTGCCGGTGATGCCGCGCAGGAGGGCAGCTTCGGGTTTGTCGCTTTGATAGAGCGCGAGTAGGCCGTCATAGGCAATTTGCTGTTCTTCGGTAAGAGTCGTAGTCGCCGTGCCGGGTTTTGGGGTATGTTCGGGGCGGCGGAAGACTTCTCTGGTTTCGATGGTAATTAGCCCCGCTTTGGCGAGGGCGTTGAGCGTCTGTGTTGTGGCGCCGGTGTAGTAGCTCAGTTCTTTCGCGCTGACTTCACCGGCAGAGGCAAGAAGTTCGAGCACTTCCGCCTGTTTTTTTGCGGTACGCTGTTTGCGCTCGGCGTATTCCAACGCGTCTTCTGGGAGGACAGCTAGGGTCACGAATTTTTCGAGCTTGTCCTTTACACGCCGGGCCTCGTCTATGGTCTGGATGATGACGCCTGCATCGAGCAGACGGCGCAGACCGTTCATGGCGGTTTTTGCGCCGACTTTGCGGCTGAAGTCCGCTTCTTCTACGGGTTGTTTCGCATTGAAGAGGACTTCCAACACCTCAAGAGCGGCTGTGGCATGATGCACCGCCGCTTCCGCCGCAGGGCGGTTGATGCCCTCTGCGAGACGGTAGCGGTAGTTGATTTGATACCAGAGGCCTGTGGGCAACATAGCTCTGACGGCGTCGTAGACGGTACAGAAGAATCGTTCTCGCATCCACAGGGCGAGTTTGATTTGGGATTCGGCGAGTACGGGTTCTAGGTCTACCACACTGTCAATGGGTTTGAGCTTTGCGTGGGCGCTTTTTTCCGCCACGCTGAGGATGAGGCCTTCACAGCGGCGGTTGCCCCTTGCAAACGGAACGATCACCCGCATCCCGGGCCGCACGGCTTCTGCCAGATGGGCTGGGACGAGGTAATCGTAAGGCCTGTCTATCGAATAGGTCGCCGAGGATACGGCTACTTTTACAACAGTTCCGCTCACCGACAACCCCCCTTTTACGCAGAACAATCTGCTTTCTTACTGCTCGTTGACCGTAACGGCGAGTTTGCCGTCTGCGATTTCTTCGATCGCGTAGGAGACGGGTTTTTTATCGAGGACGTAGCCGTTTTGCTCGGCGCGGTCTGAGATGTTACGTGCGCGGCGGGCGGCGACGTTGACGAGCATGTAGCGACTGTTTACCTTTTCGAGCAGTTCGGACATGGAGGGGTATAGCATCATGTTGGTGTTCTCCTTTTATTGTGGGGACAAAACTGTGTTCGCCCGCGTTTTTCATGAGATAAGATGGCGGCGGAATTCTAGTTTGCAGTGTTCGGCTTTGATGATGGCTAGGACTTCAGAAACGGCTTCTTCTGCCGTGTCGTTGATAACGAGGTAGTCGTAGAAGTGGGCTTTGGCGTATTCTTCGCGGGCTCTGCCCAGGCGGTTTAGGATTTTTTCTTCCGTATCTGTCCCTCTGGTGCGGAGGCGCTGTTCCAGGATCGCGATGGAGGGTGGAAAGAGGAAAATGGCGACTGCTTCCGGCATTTTTTCTCTGACTTTGGCGGCGCCTTCTACCTCGATGTCTAAAAACACATCGTGTCCCGCGTCGAGCTGGGCTTTTACGGGGGGCAAGGGGGTGCCATACCAGTTGCCGAAGTGGTGGTTGGACTCCAGGAATCCGCCTTCGGCCTGTTGTTTGAGGAAGGTTTGCTCCTCGATGAATAAATATTCTCGTCCGTCTATTTCACCGGGGCGTGGGTGTCTGGTGGTGGCGGAGACGGAGAAATGGGCGTCGGGCAACTGTTCGAACACACCTTTTAGGATGGTGCTCTTTCCGCTGCCGGAAGGTCCGGATAGGATAAAGAGCTTGCCTTGTTTTCTAGTTATCATCGTGGTCCAATTCATCCTCTCCGTGGGATTTGCTCGTCACACGGCCTGCGACTGTCTCCGGCTGGATGGCCGAGAGAATAACGTGACCGCTATCCATTATGATAACCGCACGGGTGCGCCGTCCATACGTGGCGTCGATGAGCTTTCCGCGATCTCTGGCTTCGGTGATGATGCGTTTGATGGGGGCTGACTCCGGACTCACAATGGCAATCAGGCGCGATTGAGAAATCATGTTCCCAAATCCTATGTTGATTAGCTTCATCTCTATTCCCCTATTCGATGTTTTGGGCCTGTTCTCGTATCTTCTCGATTTCTGCTTTCAGGTCGATCACGATTTTTCCGAGGGTGAGATCTTGACACTTGGAACCGATGGTATTGGCCTCTCTGCCGAATTCTTGGAGTAAAAAGTCGATCTTGCGACCCACTTGACCGCCGGCGTTTAAGATGTCTCTGAGTTGGGAGATGTGGCTACGGAGCCTTGTAATCTCCTCGTCTACCGCGACTCGGTCGGCGAAGAGAGCGGCTTCCGTTAAAATTCGGCTCTCTTCGATGTGCTTGCCCTCTAGGATTTCAGTCATGCGTTGTTCGAGTTTTGCGCGGTAGGCTTTTACTGTCTCTGGGGACAGGCGTTCGACTTGGTCGGTCAGGGCGGCGATGTGGTCTAGGCGGGCGGTGATGTCTCGGTGGAGTTTCGCGCCTTCTATGAGGCGCATGGTATTGAAATTTGTGAGGGCCTCTTTCAGGATTTGGTGGATGTCTCGCGTGAAGGCGTCGTCATCAGTTTCTGGACGGTCTACGGTGAGTACGTCGGGCAGTCTTGCCACTTGCACGGCAGTAAGTTCGGAGGGTAGGCTGAAGCGATCGGCGATTTGTTTGAGGGTTGTCACGTAGGCGTCCGCTAAGGGTTCATTGAGGGTGATTTTTACCTCTTGGTCTTTCGCGCTGTCTACATTGATGAACACGTCTACCTTGCCGCGGGCCACTTCCCCGCCGATCTGCTTTTTCAGGCTCTCTTCCACGAATAGATAGCGTCTTGGCATGCGGACGGAGATGTCCAGGTAGCGGTTATTTACCGCTTTGAGTTCGATTTCCAGTTCTAGGGTGCCTGATACGCCGTTGGCGCTGCCATAGCCGGTCATGCTTCGGATCATTTGCGAGTCACCACTCTCTATAGTTGTTCTCTTTGTTTATAAATTCGAATGAGGTAGAAGCTGATTAGTCTGCCCATACCGATGTCGTAGATTAAAAAGGCCACCGCGCCGCCCAGGTAAATGAGAGGAAGCGCCCAATCGCCGAAGGGGATGGCCCCGAGCACGAGGGCTTGTAGAATGGTCAGGTACAGGGTGAGGGCTAAAAAGAAAGCGGCGAATTTGATTGCGAAACCTACAATTTGAGAACTTTGCCGCTCTGCGAAGCTCTTTATGATTGGATAGGCGCCCAAAAAGGTAAGATAGAGGATCACCCCGGTTCGGTCCGGAACGATGAGCAGGCCCAGGATCGCCGTGGCGGCAAAGCAGAGGATGCCGTAGCGGAAGCCGCCCTCAATCACAGAGGCGGCAACAAATACGCCCGCTAAGGCCGCGAAGGAGAGATGCATAAGAGGAAAGATGGTGCCCATGAATAACATCGCAACCGCAGCGGCTACGTAGATAGCGGTGAGCGTGAGGGCGCGCGTCTCTGTTTTCATCGCGTTACCTGCAGCAGCAGTTGAGACACATGAGAAGGGTGCAACAGTCGCACATGTCTACGCCGCCTTGTCCTTGGCCGCCCCGATAAGCAAAGCCACCGGTATTGACCTGATGGAGCGCCGCCTGATATTCCCGATTGTTAGGCTCCATCGCCGCAGCCTGTTGGATATGTTGCCGAGCCTGATCGAGCCAACCCTTGCGATAGCAAAGGCTGCCCATAAGAAAATGCCATTCCGCATTACGGTCACGCATGGAGTTGAGCATCTGTTCCGCTTGGACCAGATTGCCCATTTGAATCGCCATGCGGATTTGGGCGGATGTTCCGCTATAGTTGCCACTGTAGCCGCCGGATGCGCCGTTGTAGCTCGCATTACCGGAAGAGCCGCCACTTTGCATCCGTTGAATGGTATCGTAGGCTTCGTTGATTTCTTTCATCTTCTCCTGAGCCAAGTCTGCCAGGGGATTGTTGTGATAGTTGTCCGGGTGGTATTTGCGGGCGAGTTCCCGATAGGCTTTTTTTACCTCGTCTTCACTGGCACGCGGGGACACGCCCAGTACTTTGTAGGGATCATTCATATGTCGGTTGATTCCTTTCTTCTCTGCCATCTGCCCATGTTTCGCTGAAAGCGGCCTTCGAAGACGCTTTTTGTCGCTGTGGGGAAACTCAGGTAGATGATGTTCTCTAAAATGCCGCTCCATTGGCCGCTCGGCAGAAGATTGTAGGCCGAGGCGATAAGGTTGGCTGAATGATTTATGGTGGTTTCCAGCCAGTCTTTGTCCGCTTCTCTCAGCTTGCCGTCTGTGAGTTGGAAACGTGCCGCGAGCGGGTTATAGTTGCCAGACTGCTTGTCTTGTTCTAAGTCGTCATAAGCGTCGATAAGGTAGATCCATCGGCCGGTGTGGTAGAGGAGTTGTTCGAAAATGCGCCGTTCGGCTTCGTCTGTCACCTGTTCTGCGGCGTGGGGTAAGATGGCGGCGAAGGTGTCTGCCACGCGGTCGAGATCGCCACTTTGCGCTTGTTCCAGTTCGCGCAGCTTTGAGAGTTGGGTTTGGCAGTGGGAATCGAACGCGATAAAATCGCGGGCGGCTTTTCGATAGGCTCTGCCGAGAAGTAGGGAGGCAAATCGGGCGGGCAGGCTTTTGATGAATCCGCCGTCGGCGATTTGGTCTTTTAATCGCCAGTGCGTGAGAATCAGGCTGTATCCCGCCGCCTGGTGGAATGGTTCGCTGCCTTCAGGACAGCGGCGCGCGCGAAAAGGTTGGGCCAGACAGCGTTTTTTGCAATATTGCATCTCCCCCGCCCCCTGCGAAAGCAGGATAGCAAGGAAGGCGAAATCGTAGTTGAGCACGAAGCGGGCGAGGAATCCGTAGTTTTTCTTTAGGCTATGGCAGAGGCCGCAATAGGCTCCTTTGAACTGTTCGAGTTCTTTGACTTTCAGTTCCGCCTGAATGGGAATCACATATCCAAACATATTATGCCCGCTGGATGTCTACAGCGACCCCCTGCCCTGCCCGGATCACAGCGCCAACGATCTCGGGGGGCCAGTCGCTCACCCTTACGGTGACGTCTTCTACGTTGAACCAACCGAGCCGACCGTCATATCCGGCGAGGTTGATTAGGATGGAGATATCGCTCTCATCGAGCTCTGCTAAAATTGCTTCCGGACCTCGAATCAGGAGGGTTATGGTGTCGATCGCTACTCGGGGATCTGTGCCCGCCGGCGGATTGGCGATCGTGGCACGTTCTCTCGGGATGTGCATCGTGCGCTCACTTACGCCTATGATCTCGATCCCGACGTCTACGTAGGCGGGGCCGGTGAAGACCTCTGTCAGTGCGGGCACTGGAATCGAACGGCGGACGGAATCAATCATACTTTCTCTGCGGTCTAGTCGGATTAGGCCGAGAGAGAGGTATTCCAAATTGCGGAGTACGTCTGCGTCTCCGATGAGCCAGACCGCTTCTTGGCTGAGCGTATAGCGCATGTTCTCTTCATTGGCTCCGGCACCGAACTCAAAAACGGGCAGGATGGGCACGGAACGTACCATGCTCACAGCCACTGTTACAGTCACGGTGTCTCTGGAAAAGATAACATCTGCCAGAGCTTCCTCCGGCATAAGTTCCCCTTCATAGTCGTAAACGCGTAGGGTCCCCACCATGGTTGTGGTACTCATGAGCGGCTCCGGGAAGTCAACCTCGATTTCGATGTTGGTGATTCTTGCCAGAATTTCTTCCGGGCCGTCGATCAAGATGGCTTCTGGTTCTATTGTCGGCACAAGGTCTCCGATATAGCGGTATTCCGCTTCGTCTTCCGTTTCGGCGATCTCGTAGCGAATTCCGGCGGTGCCGAGTTGGATCGTCCGGGCGGTTACGCGATTGGTGCGGACGACGATGGTGTCGTTGGTATTAGAGATTAACGGGCCTGTGCCACCGATGGGTCGCATAGTTACATTGCCTGTCATGAGGGTGCCTAGGATAAATCGCATATCGTGCTCGCCCGGTTCTTGAATAGTCGAGACGTCTACGATGATTTGCGGATTTTGCTCCAGCCGGATCATGTCAGTGGCGGAAGCTGTCACCCACATGCGGACGGTCTCCGGTGTGTTAGAGGCAAGGCGCAGATTGTACTGCTCCAACACCCCGACGCCCTCGTAGCGGATTTGGAAATCAATGAGATTACTCTCGCTCGGATTGACCGAGTTGACCACCCAGAGCCAGAGCGTGAATGCGGCTATCAGACTAATCAGAAGATAAACCAGACGGCTGTCTAGAAGTTTTTTCACGGCTTGTCTCATGTGTTCTTCCCTCCCAACAGCTTCAGGAGCCGAGATCTGCGCGGTGCCTCGTCTACAAGCAACTCTTTGCGCAAGAGGTTCTCAAAGCTGTCCTGCGCTAGATGGCGGCGCAGAATACCGTTGACCGCGACGGAGATAGAACCCGTCTCTTCCGAGACGATTACCACAACCGCGTCGCTTCTCTCGCTGACGCCGATTCCGGCGCGATGGCGCATGCCAAGATCGCGACTAAGACTTGGGTTGTCCGATAGAGGCAACATGCACCCGGCGCTGGCCATACGGCCATTGCGGACGATAACCGCGCCGTCATGCAGGGGCGCTTTTTCGTTGAAGATATTCATGAGGAGTTCCGCCGAGAACTGGGCATCGAGCAGGGTACCGGTTTTCACCTCTTCTTCGAGGCCGATTTTTCGTTCAAATACAAGCAAAACGCCCGTTCTGTCCTCTGCCATCCGCGTGCAGGCGGCGACCGTCTGGGCGATGATCCATTCCATTTTCTGACTTTGTCTCTTGCTCTCTCCGCTGAACAGATCGCCGATATTGCCCTTGCCAAGGCGCTCTAGCGTCTGGCGGATTTCTTGGTGGAAGAGGATGATGAGGGCTAAGATACCCATTTCCATGGCTTGGCTGGTGACGAAGTTGAGTGTCATCAAATTCAAATGCCCGGAAATCCAGACGACCAAAATAAGGACCACGATGCTTCTCGCAATCAGGCCCAGGCGGCTTTTTCGCAAAAATTGGAGTAATTTGTAGATTACAAAGGCAATGATGAGCATGTCAATGACGTCGGCAATGGTGATTCTGCCGACGACATTCACAGTCCAGGTTCGCAGGAATAGCCAAAGGGTTTCAAAATACCGGCCTATGCCCATGCTCAAACGCCTCAATTCCAAGTGTGAGAAGGCGCACGAAATACGCCCCTTTATCTATATCTTGTTATTGTATACTACATTGGCGCCTAATGCAAGTTTCTTTCCGATTTTCTGAGGTTTTTTCCGATTTTCTCGAGTATGCGCAAAAACGCATCAACTTCTCTGCTTGTATTAAATGCGGAAACACTGATTCGCACGGTGCCTATTTCTAGTGTCCCGGCGGACTCATGGGCTAGGGGTGCGCAGTGGAGCCCGGCTCTCACGGCGACGCCTTGTTCGTCCAGAGCGGCGGCGATTGTTTCACAATCTATCCCCGCTAGGTTGAGCGAGAGGACACCGATCTGGAAATTAGAGTCTTGTGCGGCATAAAGTTGCATGTTCGGAAGTTGCCGCAGGCCTTCAATCAGACGTTGGGTTAAGGCTCGCTCGTGTTGCAATATCTGCGCCTGACGGCGTTCGACGAAGCGGAGACCTGCGAGCAAGCCATTGATACCGGGCATGTTGGGGGTCCCTGCTTCCAAGCGGTCTGGGAGATGGTCCGGCATTTCACGGCGCGTGGCGTCGCTGCCGGTTCCACCCTCAATGAGGGTGGTTGTCGGAGTGTGTTTACAGATCAAGAGGCCTGTGCCTTGGGGGCCGTAGAGCCCTTTATGGCCCGGCATGGCGATAAAATCGGCGCCTAGTGCGGTGGCGTCAATCGGAAGCGCACCGGCGGATTGGGAGGCGTCGAGGAGGAAGGCCACCCCTCGCGCTTTGCAAATACGCGCAATTTCCATCGCCGGCAGGACATAGCCAAACACATTGGAAGCATGGTTGAGTACCACCAGCTTCGTCTCCGGCGTTATTTGGGCTTCGTAGGCCGCGACCGCCGCCGGTGCGTCAAACAGCGGCGACCTGGCGACGATGAGGTCGGCTCCGACTCTGTGCAAGGGTCGAATGACGCTGTTGTGCTCAAAGCTCGAAACCACTACCCGATCTCCTGGACCAACTAGGCTTTTGATCGCCACATTCAGCCCGTGGGTGGCGTTCATGGTGAACACGATCTGCTCCGGTGCCTTTACAGAAAAGAACCGCGCGGCTATTTCTCTGCACTGCCATACGACATCTGCGGCTTTCATGCTGGCGCTGTGGCCGCCTCTGCCCGGGCTCGTCTGTTCACGCAATGCGCGGCATACGGCCCGGCTGACGGCGGATGGTTTTTGCAGGGTTGTCGCCGCGGCGTCCAGATAGATCATATCGGCACCTCGCGGTACTCGCCGGTGGGATATTGGAGATACACTCGGCTAATGCGGGCGTCTACGTCTTTTAATATGCGAAGCGCGAGGGGACCCCGCTGCTCAGAGACTTTAACAGAATACGAACAACCCTCTTTGCTGAGCCCCTTGGGTGTCCGCATGATGTGCGCGGTGATCCCCGCTCGCTCCAGGGCCCGCGCCGCTTTTTGCGCGTAGGTGAGCGACCTGCAGGTGATTAAATAATAGACCACAATAGAAATACTCCTCTCAAAGTAGTCATTGCCATTCTATGCGATGGCATGCCGAGAGGGTGCGAGATATAGTCAAACCGCTTGAAAATCGCCTCCTGCCTTGCAGTCTATTTTCCGTACTTCGGCGTCGTCATCCTTGCATTGCAAAAATATCCTCGCAATGCATGAGGCCTTGACTATAAAAAATCAGAGGACGCACAGGGTGCGTCCTCTGGGGTTTAAACTGATGTAAGATTAGTGGCCCGCGAATGTGCGCTCTGCGAGTACGCCGCCGTTGGCGTCTAGGTAGCGCATGGTGAGATAGAGGGTGCTGATGTTGATCTCATTGCGCATTTCGGTTGCCATTTCTGTGTAGAAAGCGGAGTCTTCCTCCAGACCTTCTGCCAGGAACTCGCCTAAAAAGTCGCCCAGTTCTGTGCCTACGAGGAAATCATTATCATACAGGGTATAGCTCAGTCGGAGTTCATGGTCTCCGATGATGTCGAGCCGGATGGACATGTCGATGCCGAACATCGTTGCCATCTGCTGTACTTCCAGTTCCATCTCTGCCTCGAACTCCGCGAGTTCGCTGGGGTTTGCTTCCATGTATTCCCGCACATTGGTCGGGCGGCTACCACCGCAGCCTGTCAAAAGGGCGGCGACGAGCAACACGCTCATCAGGAGAACAAGTAACTTCTTTGTCATGATCCTAACTCCTCTTCTCATCCAAAAAATATAAATATCGAACGTTCGTAGATATTTTAACACAGACTACGCGCGTAGTCAAGTGGATTTCTACACCTGTTCCGCGGTTATCATTAACACAACCGGCTCCTCTGAGCTCTTCCCTGTCTCGCGGCAGACTTCTACGGTGTAGTGCTCGTCCCCATTTTCAAACCAACTGACGATGACGTAGTCGCCTTTGTCCAGCTCTTCTTTATAGGTGTGGTCGTGGTGGCTGAAGTAGAGCTTTACGCCGTCTCGGAGGCTATAGAAGGAGACGAAGCGGCTGTTGTCTAGGGCTAGTTTATCGTTGCAGCGGAGCAGTTCGAATCTCCCTGTGAAGTTTTCGGCGGTGAGGAGATTGAGGTCTGTGCTTTTGCCCCGGCCTTCACTCTCCCAGTCGCCCATGCTTACGTCTTTTTCATATTGCCCCAGGGTGATGCTATGCTGATCTTTGTGTTCTAGGTGCATTTCCCCGTCTAGGAGGATAATTTTTCGTTTGAAACCTGGGAATTTGCGGAAGGTGCTCCGTTCGTTTCGGTCATGGTTTACGGCTACACGGAAGCCGAAATTGTTCTCCTTGTAGAGGGCATCTTCGGGGTAGATATAAAGTTCTTCTGATTCGCCGCCGTCCCAGCGGACGATTTTGTGATGGCCGCGCCTTTGACATTCATAGTGAAAGGCCGGGTTGACTGTATCACAGCCCCGAAACCGCTCCGGTCGCGGTCGGAAAAGCAGCATGTTGACGGAAACGCCGATGATAATGCCTACCATTGTATCTAAGGTTCGATTGATAGCGAGGAGTAAGGGATTCATATAGCTAATTTCGGGTCCGTAAAGAATGATGGTAAAAGTCGCAAGGCCGATAATAATGCTGCCCTCAAGCCGGAGGAGGTGGCATACGAAGATATATAGTACGATCCCGATAAATCCGACTGCCGCCGCGACGAGGATGTGCCGTTCTAGGTGGTAGATGCTCCCCGCTATACTGCCAAACAGGCCGCCTAAAATGGTGCCGATGGCCCTGTCTAGCCCTACTTTCCAGGACTTGTCTACAGAGTCTTGGACACAGATGAAAACAGCGATGCAGGCCAGGGCGAGGCCCTCAATCCGGCCGATGAGCAGGTAGAAGACGATGCAAATTGTTGCCGCCAGGGCTGTTTTTACATTGCGCAGGCCTGGTCGGGGTATCTGTTGGATTTTTGGGATCAACGGGGGCACACCTCCGGCTCTTAAGGGACTTTTATTTTACCAGTATATCACAATTTGGACCCTAGTCAAAGGACATTTGGTGTGATACACTGTCCTTATTAAGCACCATTTTCGCCGAGAAAGGGTACCTTATGCGCCACATTCCGAACCTATTATCTTCCTTTCGGATCCTCTTAATTCCCTTTTTTGCGGCTTATGTGGTCCGTGGGGAGATGATTTGGGCCGCTATTGTGCTCATTATCTCCGGTCTTACGGACCTGTTGGACGGATTTCTCGCCCGACGGTTTCAGTGGGTTAGCCAACTGGGCAAGATACTCGATCCCGTCGCGGATAAGTTGACGCAGATTACGGTCTGTGTACTCTTTTTTTGGTTTTTTGGGTATCAGTTCCGGCTCTTTTTCGCGTTTTTGATTTTCAAAGAACTGGCCATGCTCGTCACCGGGGCTTATTTGCTGCGGAAGGACGTGAAGCTCAATGGCGCGCGTTGGTTTGGTAAAGTGGCGACTGTGCTGTTTTATGCCACGATGATCCTCATTGCTCTCTTCCCCGCCCTGCCGATTGCGGCGAAGTATGCGATGCTGATCCTCATCTGCATCTGTGAGCTTGTTTCGGGGCTGAAGTATTTGCCGGAGTTTCGGCTGTATCGGCAGCAGACGAAGATGGCGGAGTAGGAGGCGGGGCGCATGATGCTGTTCTTTGGGATCGCGTTGATCCCTTTGGGCGTGTGGATCTTGTATCGGAGATATCGGGTTATGTCTGGGGCTACCTTGCATTTGGCAGACATATTGCATACAGAAATAGTCCATCGCAGAGGCGGGTCTTTTTCTTTTCAAACTGTAAGATTTCGTTACGGGAAAGAGTCAGTAAGAAAAGTTGTGCAACATAAATATCCCAAGTTTGCACCTTTTTGGGTTTACTATAACTCCGAATACCCAAATACAATCATACGAAAAGAGGATAAGTCCGCTTTCTTTGTCGGGATTGGGTGTGTTGTCTTTGGTATACTTCTTCTGCTCTACGCTAGGACCTTTTGAGCACATAGTTCACGCAAGCAAAAACCTGCCAAGAAGCGTTCGTTTCTTGGCAGGTTTTTTGTTGTTTCTAGTAATCGGGCGGGATGGCTTTGCGCTTATGTTATTTCCGCGTTACAGTGCGGGCAGTTGGTGAGGCTCACGTCGGGTACGGAGGGCTTTATGGAGGCTTTGTGAAGCGGAAGCCGCTTGCGGCATGCGGTGCATTTCCAGAAGAGGACAACAGAGACAAAATTGGCGATCATAAGCGCGAGCGCGATACCAAGGAGTATGTTCACGTCAAAAGGCAATGGGAACGCAAACATATGAATAAAAGCGAGCAGTAACGCCAGATAGACTGTAACCGAACTTATCATTGCCGTGCGCTGATTGATTGCGGCGAACTTTTTGGGGCTCATGTGGTTATTCTCCTTCAAATATACGTTTACTCTATGACGCTCCAGTCGTGCAGGGTTTTGCCGTCTTTGTCTTTGAGGCTCAGCCAGGTATTCTCTCCACCGAAGCGCAGGAAGAGGCCGAGTTCGTTGGGAGATGGGAAGAGGATGTCTTCTGTGGTGGCGCCGTCTACGATGTTGTCCGCATGGTCAGCGCGGAGGGTTTTGGCTACTTTCGCCGAGAAATTGAGGCTGCCGTCTTGATTGAGCTGCGGGTCTGGGGTTAGTTTTGCGCCGGCTTTTAGGAGCAATTCTTTTCGTTTTTGCCAGAACACTTTGCCAAAGCTGCCGCGGTCGGTGAAGGTGAACTCTATGTCTTTGAGGTCTGGGCGCCATCTGTGCTGGGCTTTCATCATACCGGGTCCCTCCTAGTCTAGCGTTACGGTCCGGGAAAGGATGGTGAGGGCGAAGAGCCAGGCGGCCATGTAGTAGAACAGATTTACGGAGCTGGCGACTTCCGCGGCGTCTGTCCAGAAGAAGCTGAGCAGGAACACCAGCCCGATCACGGAGGAGGCGATACTGAGGATGGTGTTGCGGATGACGGCGCTCCGGAGCCGTTTTCCGCCGATGATGACGTCTGCCAGAGGGCGCAGGCCTTCTCTGTGGAGGACGGCGAAGGGGCGGGCTCTCTCGTCTGGCTCTTGTTTGCTGAGTTCGTAGCGCTCCTCGTAGGTGAGGAAGTCGATTTTGTCTGTGGTGATGTGGAACTTGTTTTGGAGCATCATGGGTGTGATGTTGAAGTCTCTGACGGCGAAGAGGGGTTTGATCTTTGTCTGAAGCAGGCTCACCAAAGCGTCCATGACGGAGGCTTGGGGGGCGTAGTTGATGGCGAAGACGCCTACTAGCTCGCCATTCATCGCGACAAAGACGGCGTTTTTGAGGTTGAGTTCCTGCGGCAGGCGAACGCCCATGAGGTTCATAAAGCTGGCGCAGCCCACGATGACGTCTTCATGGCCGATTTTGGCGCCGATGCCGCCGCTGTCGTAGCAGACCAGATCGTCTACGGGGATCGCGTCGAGTTCCTCTTTTCGCAGAATGTCTTCAAAGACTTCCGCGAGGCCCGACTTTGCCTCTATAATGAGGCTGCTGGTGTAGACTAGGACGCGCTCTTGTTCCGCGTCTGACGCGAGGAGGATTTTGACGCCGCTGAGCGACATTGTGCCTGTGGGGAATACGTCTTTGTCGGTGATGATGAGGCCTTTGGCGGCGGTTACTTCCATCGCCCCGCCCCAGCCGGCGATGGCCGCGCCTACTTTTGCCAGTTTGCGCGCTAGCATCGCATAGGGTACGCCGTAGGCCATGAGCGCGGTGAAGGATGCGCTGATTAGGGTCATGGCGGAGAAATAGTGGAGCACGTTCCAAAAGGTGAGTTCTCCTTCGCCGCCGAAGGCCGCGAGGAGGGCGAACACCGCCGACATGACAAGGAGGAGCGGCGTGACGATGCTGTAGGCGTATTCCGAAAAGTCGATCTGTTCTGTTTTGCGGACGAAGCCTTCGAGTTCGCCTTTGGCTTTTGAGAGGGTGTACTCCCCTTTTGTCTCATCCCATTTACTGGTGACTACGTAGGGGTTGGAGCCGATGACGGCTGCGCGGAGGGATATTTTCATCGCGGTGCGGGTACTCTTGATGCCGAGCAAAGCCGCGCCGAGGGCGAAGGTTACTACGGCGGCGTAGGGCAGGGCGCGGTCTGTGACGCCGACTTGGAGGACGCGTATGGCGTCTAGGATGGAGACGAGGGCCGCGATTGTCACTAAGGTTTCAGCGCCCATGCGGCGGCGGAAGATGTCTAATACCCCTGTGGTGAGGACTTCCGCTGTGAGGAACATGGCGAAGAGTTGCAGGATGAGGAGCGCCGCGGTGAGGCCGCCGATAGTACTTAAAAACCATGGGAGGTTCCAGCCCGCGTCTCCGAGGCCGGTGAAGAGGAGCATGAGCAGGGCCAGCAAAATCGCACCCATACCGCGGAGTTGGTATCCGCCGAGGCCTCTGCCATACCGTCCGGCGGCTTGTTGGGGGCGGAGATTGTCCGGGAGGAGGTCCGCGTCGTCGTAGCGGCCGTCGAGTTCGTGCGCGTCTAAGTCTTCTCGTTTTCCGCGCGGCCTCAGAAAATTGGTAATACGGCTGAGGAGGCTGCTGTTGTCTTCTTCTGGTTCACTGAGCTCCGCTTCCACTTCTTCCAGGCGGGCGGCGAATTCTTCGACCCGGGTTTGATCGGCGTATGCGTACGCATCACCTTCCCTGCCGGCGGCTGATGTGATATCTGAAGCAAACTCACGCTCTGAGGATGCCGGAAATGGGATGGATACCACCTGCCCCGGCTCTAATTTTTGGCGGCGCACGGGTTCTACCACTTGCTCCGGTATGGCTTGTCCTGTCGGGAGTCTGGTGGGGACGGGCGTGCTCAGTTCTACAGGCGTGACGGTGGGTAATTGGATTGTCTCTTCGGACGCCTCCTGGAACACCGGAAACACAAACTCTTCCACTTCCGCCACATCGACCTTCGGGAGTTGGATCGTCTCTTCAATCGGTTGCGCGGGAGCAGGCGTTATGAACTCCGCCTCCGGCAAATCAACTTTCGGCAATTGGATCGTCGGCTCCGCGGCGGGCGGCGGGAAAATCTCCTCCGGCAAGATTACCGGTGTCAGTGGGCGTATTGGCTCGTCTATCACGGGCGGCGTGTATGACAAAACAGAGGTCGCCTCCCCTGGCGCCTCATTTTGGACTTCACGCAAGGTTTCCGCTAGGATCTGCTCGGCTTTGCGGTCCAGTTCTTCTTTTGACGTTTTCTTGTCCCCTTGGATAAAGGCCGCGCCTTTGTATTCCGCCAGAATGGCCTCTAGGGTAAAGTCGTCTTGTCCTTGTGGTTTGTCACTCATCGCATTCACCACTCATCATGATGTCGTTATTTGCTCGTTCTCTGCCGCATGGTTTCGTAGAGCATCAGCGCCGCTGAGACGGAGGCGTTGAGGGAGCTCATCTTCCCTGTCATGGGGATGTTGACGAGGAAATCGCAGTGTTCGGTAACTAGGCGTCCCAGTCCGTCTCCTTCGCTGCCGATGACGAGGGCTAGGGGGCCGGTTAGGTCGGTGTCCCACATGGATTTTTCGCCTTCCATCGCGGCGCCGTAGATCCAGAGGCCTGCTTGTTGGAGCGTTTTTATCGCCGCGGTGAGGTTTGGGACTCTCGCTACCAGCATATGATTCACCGCGCCCGCCGAGGTCTTTTGCACGATGGGCGTGATGCCGGCGCTGCGCCGCTTCGGAATGATGATCCCATGCGCGCCCGCCGCCTCCGCGGTGCGGATGATGGCGCCGAGATTGTGGGGGTCGGAGAGTTCGTCGCATAGGACTACGAGGGGTGTTTCGCCGCGCTCCGCGGCGAGGGCTAGGATGTCTTCGATCTCGCAATATGCCTTGACTGCGGCGAGGGCTAGGACGCCTTGGTGGGTCTGGTTTAGGCTCATTGCGTCTAGGCGGCGGCGGTCTACGTCTACTACGACGGAGCCGGCTTCGCGCGCGCGGGAGGCGATGTGGCGGAGGGCGGCGTCAATGTCGCCTTTGGCGATGTAGACTTTGTCCAGCGTCATCCCGGCGTCTAGGGCTTCCAGCACGGCGTTTCGGCCTAGGATTAGGCCTTCGTCCAGTTTGTCTCGGAATTCTTCTTTTTCTATTGTGAGGCCTTCTGGCCTGACATGGCGAGGGGCTTGGCCTCGGTTTCTATCGCGTTTATCCATGGCTTACAAATAGGCCGCTAGGCGCTCTGCCATGTCGGTCTTCTCCCAGGGTAGGTCTAGGTCTGGGCGGCCGAAGTGGCCGTAGGCGGCTGTTTGGCGGTAGATGGGGCGACGTAGGTCGAGGTGGCGGATGATGGCGGCTGGACGGAGGTCGAACTCTTTTTGGATGATTTCGACCAGTTTGCCATCGTCTATCTTGCCTGTGCCGTCTGTGTTTAGGTAGACGGAGACAGGCCGCGCTACGCCGATGGCGTAGGCTACTTCGATGAGGCATTTCCGGGCGAGGCCGGCGGCTACGATGTTTTTCGCGACGTAACGCGCCATATAGGCGCCGGAGCGGTCTACTTTGGTCGGGTCTTTGCCGCTGAAGCAGCCGCCGCCGTGGCCGCCGTGGCCGCCGTAGGTGTCTACAATGATCTTGCGGCCTGTGAGGCCGGAGTCTCCGACGGGGCCGCCGGTGACGAAGCGTCCGGTGGGGTTTACGTAGATTGCTGTGTTTTTGTCGATCAGCTTGGACGGCAGGCTTTTTTCAATGACAGAGGTCCGCACGGCGCGGCGGAGTTCTTCCAGTTCTACGGTCGGGTCGTGTTGGGTGGAAACTACGATGGCGGCGATGCGTTCGATCTCTCCGCTGTCGCCGTATTCTACGGAGACTTGGCTTTTCCCGTCTGGGCGGACGAAGGGCAGTTCGCCGCTTTTGCGCACCTCAGCCAATCTCCGAGATAGGTTGTGGGCATAAGCGAGAGACGCGGGCATGAGCTCTTTTGTCTCGTCACAGGCGAAGCCGAACATCATGCCTTGGTCGCCGGCGCCGACTTTGTCTAGCTCGTCTTCGCTGCCAAACTCACGGGCTTCTGTGGCGGCGTTTACGCCTTGGGCGATGTCTGGGCTTTGCTCGTCTATGCTGGTCATTACCGCGCAGGAAGACGCGTCGAAGCCGAATTCGGGTTTGTTGTAGCCGATTTCGCGGACGGTTTCGCGGACTACTTTGGGAATGTCTACGTAACAATTGGTGCTGATTTCGCCCATGACGAAGACGAGTCCTGTGGTGCAGACAGTCTCGCAGGCCACACGCGCTGTGGGGTCTTGTTCTAGGATACTGTCCAGCACGGCGTCTGAGATTTGGTCGCAGATTTTGTCTGGATGTCCTTCCGTTACGGATTCGGATGTAAAAACTCGATTTGCCATATCGATGAGTCCTCTCTGTTTGTACTATGTTAACTTTTTTTATTATAACACACCTTGTCTACTAGCTCAACGACATATTTTTCGCTTTCTTTTTTCTGGACTTTTTCGTTTGGCTGCGGTACACTGTCTCTATTCGCAACTGCTTTCGGGAGGTTCTTCATGCGTTTGATTGATCGTTTTTGTGCCCGTTTTCCAGGTTTTGGGATTCCGCATCTGATTAAATTTATTGTCTTTGGTACGGGTCTGGTTTATATCTTTGTACACATTGCCCATGAAACCGGACTTCTTCTTTGGCTTATCTTCTCCCCTGCCGATATCATGAACGGTCAGGTTTGGCGCTTGTTTTCGTTTATCTTTGTCCCCTCACAGAGTAATCCGGTTTGGTTTGCGATTTCCCTGTATGTTGCCTATATGCTCGGCACTAATTTAGAGCGGCTTTGGGGAACGGCGAAGTTTAATCTGTTTATCCTGTCGAACATCCTCATCCTCGCGGGCGCTGGAATGGTCGTGCATTTTGTTGATCCTTCCCTTTCCGGGGCAACAACCTTCTTTGTAAGCGGATATTTTGTTCAGACATTTCTTATTTTTGCTTTCATCACATTGGCACATGATTCTACGTTCAACCTCTACTTTGTTCTCCCCATTCGGGCCAGTTTGATTGGACTGATTTTTGGCGGAGCACTCATTTATGAGATGTTTTTCGGCCCCGTATTTCCACTTTTCTTTCCGCTCAACTTCCTCCCCTTCGTGCTGTTGATTCCCTATCTACTCTTCTGCGGAGAGTCCTTATTCCGCCACGTCGGCTCTTCTCGTCCACGGACCAACAACGCAACCGTAATCAACTTCCATCGCGCGAAATCAAAAATCGAGCGTGAACAACGGGCGAAGTCGTATAATCGCAAATGCGAGGTTTGCGGCAAGACGGATACGGATTATCCGAATATGGAGTTCCGGTATTGTTCGCGGTGTAATGGGTATCATTGTTTCTGTATGGATCATATTAATAACCACACGCATTTTCAGTAGATAAACAGGGCCCTCCGCAATGCGGAAGGCCTTGTTTTTTGTGTGGGGGGCGTATGATTCCTCCGCGACGCGGAGGGCCTTGTTTTTTGTGTGGGGGGCGCATATTTTTATTTACAGAAAATTACGATCGCGTCTCGCAGGAAGATTGCCGCGCCTGGGGCGACTTTGTCGTAGTGGGCGGTGAAGCGCGGGTCGTCTACGTACATCTGGGCGACGCCGATGTGGGCCTCGGGGCTGTACGTGGGCCAGAAATGGCAGAGCCATTCTTTGTGCAGGGCGGCGGTTTTTTGCGCGCGTGCGCTGGCTGGGTCCCCTTCCGCGAAGGCCGCTTTGAGGGTTTCGTTGATTTCCTCTGACAGGCGTTCTACCTCGGCATATTGGGATTCGGTCATCCCCTGTAGTTTGGCGTTGGATTGGTTGACGGTTTCGTCGCCGTATTGGGCGCGGATTTCCTCGCCGTAGGTTTTCTCGTTTTCGTTGACTTTTTCTTGCAGGAAGCCTTCGAATTTTTCTTTGTCGCTCATGTTGGTTTCTCCTTTCATGGTGCGGATGGTTTTTTCTACGTTTCGGATCAGCATATCCAACTGGGCGCGTTTGACCCAGAGGGCCGCGAGGTGGCTTTGCAGCGCTGTTTGACCGTCAAATCCTTCGGCCGATAGGATTTGTTTGATCTCGTCCAGCGGGATGTCCAATTCGCGGAAGAAGAGGATTTGTTGGAGGCGATCTACCTCTGCGGGGCCGTAGACGCGGTATCCGTTTGTGGTCTGGCGGGTCGGTGATAGGAGGCTGCGTTCGTCGTAATAGCGTAAGGTCCTCGTGCTCACACCTGCCAGTTTTGCCAGTTTGTTGATCGTGTACTCCATGGTTTTCCCTCCTCTCTGTACACAGTATAAACCTTGACGCAGCGGCAATGTCAAGGGGTTTTGTAAATAAAAATACCCTCTCCGATTGGAGAGGGTATTTCGCAGCGAATTTAGCCGATCACACGTATGCGGATGATGCCTTCTACGGCTTGCAGTTTTGCCGCCAGATCAGCGGTCACTGGGCCGTTGACGTCGATCATGCCGTAGCCGTATTGGCCTCTGGATTTTTCGACCATGCTCTCTACGCCGAGGCCGTTTTCGGCCAGGATCGCCAACACACCTTGGAGGACGGCTGGGCTATTCTTGTGGATGAAGCACACTCTCACATGGCCGCCCCAGTCCATGTAGGCGTTGGGTAGGTTGACGCTGTTGATGATGTTGCCGTGTTCGAGGTAGGCTTTGATTTCGTCCGCCGCCATGACAGCGCAGTTGTCTTCACTCTCGGGCGTGGATGCGCCGAGGTGCGGGATCGCGATGACACCGGCCGCGCCGGCGGATTTTGCGGTTGGGAAGTCTGTTACGTAGCAGGCGACTTTGCCGTCTTTCAGGGCGGCGATGATATCGTCGTCATTGACCAATTCCGCGCGGGCCATGTTGATGACGCGGACGCCGTCTTTCATTTGGGCGATGGTTTTTTCGTTTACCATGCCGAGGGTGGCATCGGTCGCGGGGACGTGGAGGGTGATGTAGTCGCACTGTCTGAAGATGGCGTCTAGGCTCTCCACGTATTTTACTTTTGGGGAGAGGCGGCAGGCCGATTCGGTGGTGATGTAGGGGTCGTAACCGAGGACGTCCATGCCGAGTTCGACCGCGGCGTTTGCTGTTTTGTAGCCGATGGCGCCGAGGCCGACGACGCCGAGGGTTTTGCCGTAAATCTCGGGGCCGGTGTAGTTACTCTTACCTTTTTCTACGAGCTCCGCGACTGCCGGGTCGTCTTTGATCGTCTGCACCCAGTTCACGCCGCCGACAACATCACGCGCGGCGAGGAACATGCTGCAGAGGACCAGTTCTTTGACGGCTTCGGCGTTTGCGCCGGGGGTGTTGAAGACTACGATCCCCTCTTCGGCGCAGCGGTCCAGCGGGATGTTGTTGACGCCGGCGCCGGCTCTCGCGATGCAGAGGAGTTCCGGATTGAATGTGTAATCGTGCATTTTTGTGCTGCGGACGAGGATGGCTTCCGGCGTTTCCAGTTCAGCGCCGATGGTGTATTTCTCTGGGGCCAGGCGCTCTGTGCCGTATTTCGAAATCTTGTCAAGGGTCTTTACATTATACATGTCTACTTCTCCCTTAGCGATTTTTGGTTTCGAACTCTTTCATGAACGCGACCAGTGCCTCTAGGCCTGCTTTCGGCATAGCGTTATAGATAGAAGCGCGCATGCCGCCGACGTTTCTGTGGCCTTTCAGGTTGCTCAGGCCCTTTTTCTCGGCTTCTTTGCAGAACGCGTTGTCGAGGTCTTCGTTGCCTGTGACGAAGGGAACGTTCATCATGGAGCGGACTTCTTTCTGGACTGGGGATTTGTAGAACGTTGTCTCGTCCAGGTAATCATAGAGGACTTTTGCTTTCTCTACGTTCTTGGCTTGCATGCCTACGAGGCCGCCTTCGGATTTGATCCATTTGAGCACGAGGCCGAGCATGTAGATGTTGTAGCAGGGCGGGGTGTTGTGCATGGAGTCCGCCTCAACCATGGCTTTGTAGCTCAGCATGGTCGGGGTTACGGGCAACTCGTTGCCGACGAGGTTTTTGTCAATGACGACGACGCCGAGGCCTGCCGGGGCCATGTTCTTCTGCGCGCCGGCGTAAATGAGGCCGTATTTCGATACGTCAACTGGCTTAGACAGGATGTTGGAGGACATATCGCAGACTAGGGGGACAGAGGCCTCGGGTATATAGTCCCACTCGGTACCGTAGATGGTGTTGTTGGAGCAGTAATGGAAATAGGCCGCGTCTGGGCGCAGATTGAGGTCGGCTTGACGCGGGATGTAGGTGTGGTTTAGGTCCGCGCTGTCGCAGGCGATGTGGATGTCGCCGTATTTTTTGGCTTCTTTCATCGCCAGTTGGGAGAAGTTGCCGGTGACGGCGTAGTCCGCTTTTCCGGTTGTGCCGATGAGGTTCATCGGCACCATGGCGAACTGCATCCAGGCGCCGCCGGGCAGGAAAAGGGCTTCGTGTGTCTCGGGAATACCCATGACCTCTTTCAAAAGCGCCTTTGTCTCCTCAAAAATCGCGAGGAAGTCTTTGCTGCGATGGCTCATCTCCATGACGGAAGTACCGGAACCACCGAAGTTTAGCAGCTCTGACGCCGCTTGTTTGAGGACTGACTCTGGCAACATGGAAGGACCGGCTGAAAAATTGTATATCCGCTCTGTGAACATGATTTCCATCCCTTTCTTTATTTAATTAGCTCATTATAGTCCACTTCAGTCTGCTTGTAAATAGAAGATTGCACATTCTACTATTCTTCCCTATGCTGCATCGCTTGGGTTCCTATCGTTTGTTTATTTTTCTACAATCTCTCCTATGAGTTGTGCGCCGGATTGGCCGCAGATGGTTACAGTGCGAACCTGATTTTCCAGCCCGCCTATCGATACGATTACGGGGCAATAGTTTGGGGTGTGTCCTTGGCTTTTTCCGTTTTCAGTTGTCTCGAAGAGGACGGGCATGGTTTTTCCGATCTGGGCCCTAAGCCAGTTTTGCTGCAAGGCTTTCGCCATCTCCCCTGCCTGTTTTGCGCGGCGGGTGCGGTCGGCTTTTGGGATTTGATTTGGCAGGTCCGCGGCTTTTGTGCCTGTTCGTTCAGAATATGGGAAGACATGGACTGAGGCGAAGGCGCAGGTTTGCAGAAAAGCGAGACTTTCGTCGAACTCGGCCTCAGATTCCCCGGGAAATCCTACGATGAGGTCTGTGGTGACGGCGACGTCCTGAAAGGTGCGCCGCAGGAGCGCTAGAGATTCTAAATATCGCGCAGTGTCATAGCGGCGGCCCATTTGGTTGAGTACCTCGTCACTGCCGGATTGGAGGGAGAGGTGGAAGTGGGGGCAGAGGTTTGGGTAGCTGCCTAATCTCTCGCAAAAGGCTTCCGTTACGGTGCGCGGTTCTAGGGAGCCGAGGCGGACGCGCAGATCGGGAACGGCTTTGCAGATGGCTTCGATCAAGTCGATAAGGGTTTCGCCGGTTGTTTGGTCTTTTCCATAGGAGGATATTTCGATGCCTGTGAGGACCAGTTCTTTGTAGCCTTCTCTCGCGAGGCCGCTCGCCTGCTCTACCGCCGCGTCTAATGGCATGGATCGGACTGGGCCGCGGGCGTAGGGGACGATGCAGTAGGCGCAGAAGTTGTCGCAGCCGTCTTCTATTTTGAGCAGGGCGCGGGTGCGGCCTTCCAGGCCTCCGGCTGGGAGGATTTCGAATGTCTCGCGATCGCGGGCGATGTCTATCTCGGTCTGGGCGGTTTGGCCTGTGGTGACGCGTTCTAAATCTTCCACAAAGGCAATCCGATCTCCGCTGCCGGCGACGAGGTCGGCTTCTAGGGCCGCCACTTCCTCTGGGCTGAGTTGGGACAGACAACCGCAGACCGCTACCATACATCCGGGGTGCTCCGTCCGCGCCTTGCGGACCGCGCTCCGGCTTTTCCGGCAACTCTCAGCGGTGACGGCGCAGGTGTTGACGATCACAAGCTCCGCACATTCGTCCGGCTCTGCTAGGCGATGGCCTCTTGCCGTAAGGAGGGTCTGGAGCGCCCCGGTTTCGAATTGATTGGTTTTGCAGCCTAGGGTTTTGAAACTGAGGATCATAGCAGGTCCTCCTTTTCTTGAATTTTTACATTGGATGTATTATAATGCCAATTCAGATAAAAAAGCAAGGAGCCAGCTATGATTTACCTAGACAACGCCGCCACCACTTGGCCTGATCCGGAGGTCGTGCGGGTTATGACTGAGACGCTGAACAACTGCTCCGGCAATCCCTCGTCCCTGCACGGACCGGGTCGGGCCGCGGCGCGGGTTTTGACCGTTTCGCGGGAAACTGTCGCTAAGGCCCTTGGCGGCGGGATTGTTTATTTCACTTCCGGCGGGACGGAGAGCATCAACTGGGCGATTCAGGGCGCGCTCCATGTGAAGCGGCATAAGGGGCGGCATATCATCGCCACCGCTGTCGAACACGACGCTGTGCTTGCGCCGCTCCGAGAGCTCGCGAACGCCGGATATGAGGTGACGCTCCTCGCACCGGACAAAAGCGGACAAATTTCGCCGGACGCATTGGTCAACGCACTTCGACCGGATACGGCGCTCGTTTCTGTGATGCTGGTGAATAATGAAACGGGGACAATCTTTCCCGTGCAGGAGATGGTTCGCCTCGTCCGGGAACACTCCTCGGCGCTGTTTCACACCGACGCGGTGCAAGCGTTTTGTAAAATTCCGTTTACGGCGACGGATTTGGGGATTGATCTCCTTTCTGTCAATGCGCACAAACTTCACGGGCCGAAGGGTGTGGGGGCTTTGTGGGTCAGAAATGGGTTGACACTCCCTCCCCTCCTCAAGGGCGGCGGCCAGGAGGCGGGCCTGCGCTCGGGGACGGAGGCTTTGCATAATATCGCGGGTTTTGCCAAAGCGGTCGAGCTTGCGGCTGCGCGCTTTGAGGAGACGACCGCCCATTTGAACGCCTTGCAGGCTTGCATCCGGGAGGCCTTGCCAACGGCTGTACCGAAAGCGCGATTCCTCCCGGGGGGCGCGCCGCATATTGTGAGCCTGTCTCTGCCGGGGGCCAAGAGCGAGGTGCTGATGAATTTTTTGGATCGTCAGGACATCGCTGTTTCGCATGCCTCGGCTTGTAAACGCGGCGGGCGGAGCCATGTGCTCTCCGCGCTGGGGCTGCCGAACGATGTGATTGACGGTACGCTCCGAGTGAGTTTTTCGCGGGATACTGCTTTTGAGGACGTGGATTGCTTTGTCCGGGCACTTGCGGAGGCTTCGATTACGCTCTTCCCTTCACTTTGAGTTTGTGGTATGATTGATAAATTCGTATCAGGGGTGTCCTTATGAAAAATAGTTTTTTCGCGCTCGTCTCGCGGATGCGGTATATCGGACGCTGGGGGCTGATGCGCAACAGTTCGCCGGAAAATGTGCAGGAGCACAGCCATATGGTCGCCGTCATCGCGCATGCTTTGGCTGTGATTCGCAGGGATGTGTTTGGCGGAGCGATAGACCCTAATGTAGTCGCTGCCGCGGCGCTTTATCATGACGCTTCCGAGATTTTCACGGGGGACTTACCCTCCCCTATTAAGTACCTGAATCGTGACATTTTGGCGGCGTATCGGCAGGTGGAAGATGTGGCTATGGAGAAGTTATTGGCCCTCTTGCCGCACGAGGTGCAAAGCGCTTATCGCCCCTTATTGGTTGAACTGGATGAGGATGTCCGCAAGCTCATCAAGGCTGCGGATCGGCTCTCGGCTTATATCAAGTGCCTTGAGGAACTTAGGGCCGGGAATGATGAGTTTCAGGCGGCAAAGCGGGAGATTTTGCGTTCCATCGAGGCGAATCCCCTGCCTGAGACGGCATATTTCATGGAGTATTTTATCCCGGCGTTTGGCCTCACTTTGGACGAGCTTGATTTGTCAGTTTAATTTCTGGAAGGAGATTTTTATATGAAAGCCATTGTCACTGTGATCGGAAAAGACCAAGTCGGCATTATTGCCGCTACCTGCAACGCGCTTAGTTCCGCGCAGGTCAACGTGCTCGACGTCAGCCAGACTATTTTGCAGGACTATTTTGTCATGATTATGCTCGCGGACCTCACGACGTGCAGTGTCTCCCTCGCCGAGCTTTCTGAGCTCCTGCGGAAGACTGGGGAGGGCCTCGGCCTTGATATCCGTATTCAGCGGGAAGATATCTTTAACGCGATGCATCGCATTTAGGAGGACCAGATGATTCATCCAAAAGAGATACTTGAGACGATCCAGATGATTGACCAGCAACATTTGGATATTCGGACGATTACCATGGGCATTAATCTGCTCGACTGCGCTCACCCGGATGTCGATGTTTGCTGTGAGCAGATTTACAATAAGATTGTGACTTCCGCGAAAAACCTGGTCACAACGGGTCGGGCGATTGAGGCGGAATTTGGGATTCCCATTGTGAACATGCGCATTTCTGTGACCCCCATCTCCCTCGTGGCGGCGGCGACTACGAACGCGGAAGATTACGTCCCCTTTGCCAAGGCGCTCGACCGGGCCGCGAAAGAGGTCGGGGTGAATTTTATCGGCGGGTTTTCCGCGCTGGTACACAAGGGCTTTACGGATAGTGACCGTCGGCTTATCGCCTCTATCCCGCGCGCCCTCGCTGAGACGGAGCGGGTTTGCGCTAGCGTCAACGTTGGTACGACGAAGGCGGGGATCAACATGGACGCGGTGAAGCTGATGGGCGAGGGCATCAAAGAGGCGGCCGCGCTCACTGAAAGTACGGGCGGGATGGCTTGCGCGAAACTCGTTGTGTTCTGCAACGCTGTGGAGGATAATCCATTTATGGCGGGTGCGTTTCACGGTGTCGGCGAGGCGGAGCGTGTAATTAATGTGGGTGTTTCGGGGCCTGGTGTGGTGCATACCGCGCTCAAGTCTCTGGGAGGCGACGCGCCGTTTGATGAGGTTGCGGAGACGATCAAAAAGACCGCCTTTCGCATTACTCGTATGGGGCAGTTGGTGGCGATGGAGGCATCGCGGCGGCTTGGTGTACCTTTTGGGGTGGTGGACCTCTCTCTCGCCCCTACCCCGGCGGTGGGCGATAGCGTGGCCCGCATTTTGGAAGAGATGGGCCTTGAGACTTGCGGTACACATGGCACGACGGCAGCTTTGGCATTGCTGAACGACGCGGTCAAAAAAGGCGGCGTGATGGCTTCGGGCCATGTTGGCGGTTTGTCCGGCGCGTTTATCCCAGTCAGCGAGGACGAGGGCATGATTGCCGCCGCGCAGTCTGGCATACTTACGTTGGATAAGCTGGAGGCGATGACTTGTGTCTGTTCCGTGGGCCTTGACATGATCGCCGTTCCGGGGGATACTCCGGCTGAGACGATCTCTGCGATCATCGCAGACGAGGCGGCAATTGGGATGGTGAACTATAAGACCACCGCCGTGCGGATTATCCCCGCGCCGGGGACGAAGGTGGGTGACCTGATTGAGTTCGGCGGGCTGCTCGGTTCCGCCCCTGTTATGCCTGTGCACGCGGCGACCAGCACGACCTTTATTCAGCGCGGCGGGCGGATCCCGGCCCCGATGCAGGCGTTGAAGAATTAGTAATTGCGGACGCGTAACGCGTGTCTCTACAAAAAGCGCAACACTTGACTTGGTGTTGCGCTTTTTTATTTTCAAATTTTTCTAACTCACATGCAACCGTTTCCATTTTTTGTTGTCTATCTCTATGAAGAGAAAAATTTCAGGAGGCTTTTTATGTTTCAAATCATTTCTGACAGCGGCTGCGATTTTACCAAAGAGGAAATACAAGAGTACGGCATCGACATCGTTCCGTTCTACGTCACCTTCGACGAAGAGACACATCTTAAAGAAGGCGTGGACATATCTAAGCAGGACTATTTCAAACGTCTCGTCGAAGAGAAAACCCTCTTCCCAAAAACCGCGCAACCAAGCCCGCAAGACTATGTGGACGTGTATACGCCGCATCTCAAGGCCGGGAAAGACATTATCTCACTCACGATTTCTTCTAAGGTCAGCGGCACTTACAATAGCGCAACCCTAGCCGCTACTATGCTGCAAGAAGAGTATCCAGACAGAACCATCCTCGTGATTGACTCTTTGAACGGCAGCGTTGGCCAAGGCCTGATCCTGCGGGAGATTATAAAAATGCGCGACAAGGGTTACGCTATCCGTGATGCCGCCGCGATTGCGGAGCAGGTCGTCAAAACGACAAAGATTTATTTCACAGTAGATACTCTGGAATATCTCAAGCGAGGCGGGAGAGTCGGTCCTACCACTGCGTTGGTTGGAGGTATTTTGGGTCTGCGGCCCGTGTTGCACTTAGTCAACGGGTCGGTCGAGCAGCTCGAGAGCGTGCGGGGGACGAAGCGCGTGATGCAACTCATAGAGGAAGGCGTTGTGGGGGCGCTGGCAGGTGAAACACAGCACATCAACCTCAGCCTGGGGCATATATTCCGCGAGGAAGATGTCGCAACATTGAAAAGCAACATAGAAGCGGCGCTTGGCATGACCATAGTCAATCCGATCGCAGAGGTTGGTGTAACCATCGGCACGCATGCGGGGCCGGGGGCACTTGTGGTTGCATATTGCAAAAAATACGAAACTTTCGTACAATAGGAGCGAGGAAAACATGAACACTTGGTATATCATCGCGCAGGTTCTCGGCGTCATTACGATCTGTTTTGAGTTTACGTCGTATCAGATCAAGGACAAGACCAGATATTTTCTCATCACCGGTATTGGTAGTTTCTTCTGGATGACGATGTTTGTCGCCATGGGCCTTGCGACGGGAATGAGCACACAAGTCTCATTGATTGTCGCGGGGACGTATAGTGCCATCCGTAATTTAGTGTTTTGGAGAATTTTTTCCAAGAACACGCCGCAAAGCAAAGAGGCCGGACTTAATTTCTTGCTTGTCATGATCGTTGTCGCTCTGGTTGCCGGCGCGCTTGCTATTGTGAATGCGCCGCCGCAAGTGAGATGGCTGCATACGCTCGGCTTGATTACAGCCTTGAGTTTTGTCATCGGACAATATCTGCCTGGGGTTCATTATGTGCGGATTACGGTTGTGTTCTATGCGCTGGTGGTTATCCTCACGCAATCTCCTTTGAACATTCTCTATGGGGACTTCCGGTGGAATATCATGGGTATCTTGATCGAATTGGCGAAAATCGCTTCTGTGGCTGTATTTTATGTCCGCTATTCCAAGGACCCGAAAACGCCGCATCTGCAATTTGCGAAACCTTAACATGGTTCCAGGCTGGGGTGGTAACATTTGGACGACAATGACATTATCGACCTATTCTTTGCGCGGCGGGAAGACGCGCTCCTTGAGACACGACAGAAATATGGTCGGCGTCTGCTTTTTACTGCCATGAATATCCTGCACAACGCAGAGGACGCGGAAGAGTGTGTGAGTGATACGCTCTGGAAAACCTGGGAAACCATCCCCCCTACCCGCCCGACGATGTTTGGGGCGTTTTTATCGAAAATTACGCGGAATTTGTCGCTCAACCTTTGGAAGGCGCAACATGCGATTCGGCGCGGCGGCGGCGAAGTGGAGCTGCTCCTTGGCGAACTAGAGGATTGCATCCCCGCCAAAGAAGTTGATACGCCGGAGACGGCTTATGAGTCTCAAGTTCTTACTGAAACCATCAACGACTGCCTCCGTTCTATGGATCAAACCGCCAGGATTGCTTTTGTCTTGCGGTATTTTCATGGGGAGAGCATCCAGTCGGTCTGTACGCAGCTTAATATGAGCGAAAGCAAGGCGAAATCTCTCCTGTTCCGAACGCGAAACCATCTGAAGGCATATTTGGAGAAAGAAGGTATTGTACGATGAACCGTTCCTTTTTAGAGCATCTTCTGGACTGCATCGGCGCGATTGACGATGCCTTTCTTGAAGAGGCGGAGACTCCTTATTTCATCTATACCAAACCACGTAGTATGGGGCGCATCCTTCAATATAGCGCATATGGCGCGGCGGGCCTTGCCGTGCTTGGCGGGGCGGCCGCGGCGTTTTGGAGGCTTCGATCTGGCCGGAGTAAGAAGAGCGCGTAAGAAATCTGGACGACGAAGCGGGCGGCATATGGTGTGCCGCCCGCTTTTGTATTTTCGTATGATGGTTTAGCAGGTACCGTCGTTTGATTCGATGATGCCGTAGTCGCCCTGTTTGCGTCTATAGACGACGGCAAAGGCGTCTCCGGCGTTTTGATTGAGGAAGGCAAAAAATTCGTGGCCCAGCAGATTCATCTGCAAGATCGCCTCTTCCGGTGTCATGGGTTTGAGGGAGAAGCGCTTGGTCTTTTTGATTACGAACTCCGGCTCTTCTTCCTCGTCTCTGGCGTAGCTCGGCAGGGCGCCGATCTCGCGTTCAATCGCGCCGTCGCGCAGGCGTTTTGCCAGGCGGGTTTTGTTTTTCCGGATCTGCCGCTCGATGGCGGCTACAGCGGAGTCGATTGTGGCGAAGAGGTCGCTGGTGACCTCGCTCACGCGGTAGTACATACCGTTGTTGTGCAGTGTGACTTCGACATGGAAGCGGCCTCTCTCTTCGCTGAAGGTGAGATGGGCGTCGGAGTCGGCTTTGAAGAACCGGTCTAGTTTTTCGATTTTCCGGATTGCGTAGTCTTTGATTTCGTCGTCTAGGGTGATTCTGCGCTCAAAAAATGTGAAATTCATCGATTTCAGCTCCTTTGCTGGACTTCTTAATCGCTGGGGTTTCTATTTTGATTATATCACGTTTTTTGAAGAATTGAAGCCCCTTCTTTGAATTTTCTCCCTTCTTTTGGAAATGATTCAAAATGAAACATGCGGAGTCATTATATATTAATGTTTTATTCCCTTTCCTCGCCTGGAATCCGCCTCGTTTTCGTTCGAAATATATGAAAGTCTATCAAAAACAAGATCTTTTATTATGCTATATGACATTGACGGATGCTGCTCGAGCGACTATAATTAGAGAATACGCACAGTGAATGTGGAACTTTTTCCCATTTCATCCGTCGTGTCAGGCATATCCGGCGGGGGCTTGAGAGAAAATGTGTTGAGGGAGGCGTGTCGATATGATTCGGTTTGAAAACGTGTCTAAGAGCTACAAACAGCAGAAGGTCGTTTCCGATGTTTCGTTTACGATCAACGACCATGAGCTTGTGGTATTGATCGGGCCGAGCGGGTGCGGAAAGACCACGATGCTCAAAATGATTAACCGCTTGACCAATCCGACCAGCGGACGGATTTTGATTAACGAGGAAGATATCCGAAATCGGAGCGAAGTGGAACACCGAAAGAGCATCGGCTATGTGATTCAGTCTATTGGGCTATTTCCGCACATGACGATCCGGCAAAATATCGAGATTATCCCTCGGTTGCAGGGCAAGAATAAGGATGAGATTTTACAAAAGAGCCGTGAACTGATGCAGATGGTGGGCCTCGACCCCGATCTCTATTTTGATCGTTACCCCTATCAACTCTCCGGCGGACAGCAGCAGCGCGTCGGCGTGGCTCGTGCGTTTGCCTGTGATCCTGATATTATCTTAATGGACGAGCCGTTCTCCGCTCTTGATCCGCTTACACGTCTACAGTTGCAAGACGAACTGGCGGATCTGCAGACGAAGATGAAGAAAACCATCGTATTCGTCACGCACGATATGGACGAAGCGGTGAAAATCGCCGACCGCATCTGCATTATCAACGAGGGGCAGATTGTGCAGTATGATACGGTGGAAGAGATTATGAAACATCCGGCGAATGAATTTGTCGCCGAATTTGTCGGGCGTAATCGGATTTGGACTTCGCCGGAGTATATCTATGCGAAAGACATCATGGTGAAGAATCCGGTCTGTGTGAGTCCGAGCACTTCCCTCTTCCGCTGTATGGAGCGGATGAGAATGTATAAGGTGGATAGCTTGTTTGTCGTAGACAGCGAGAAACAACTCCTCGGCCTTGTGCAGGCGAAGATGATACAGACACAGGCGAATACTTCTATCCCGGTTTCTGAGATTATGCATAAAGACATAGATGGCATCGGGCCCGATACAAATATCGTAGAAATTTTGCAGAAGGTCAGCGAGAAGGGCATCAATACGATCCCCGTCGTCGATGAGAGGCATGTATTGGTGGGACTGATTACAAAGAGCAGTCTGCTCACTACGCTCAGCCATCAGTATCTTGACACATCGGAGGTGGTCTAAATGGAAGCATTAAGAAACCTCTTTGCCTTTATGTCGGCTAACTCTTCCGTTCTCATTGACAAGACCATAGAACATATGCAAATCACAGGGACCGCGATTGGCATCGCTATTTTGCTCGGCGTTCCGCTTGGTATTTTGATTAGCTACGTTGTGCCGCTGAAAAAACCTGTCATCGGGTTCGCCAACGTGATGCAGGCCATCCCCAGCCTCGCGCTCCTTGGATTTTTGGTGCCGTTTTTGGGTATTGGAAGAACGCCTGCGGTATTTGCGGTTGTCGTATACTCCCTCCTGCCTATTCTCAAAAACACAGTGACTGGCCTTGCGAATGTAAACGCAGACACGTTGGAGGCGGCCCGCGGCATTGGGATGACGCAGCTTCAAATACTTACCCGTGTTAAAATTCCGCTTGCGCTGCCTGTGATCTTTGCGGGGGTTCGCATCTCAGCGGTGACCTCGGTCGGACTTGTCACGCTCGCTTCGTTTATCGGCGCGGGCGGGCTGGGTGATATCATCTTTGCCGGCATCCGTACGCTGAATACGAACCAACTCCTTGCGGGTGCGCTCGTGGCGTGTATTTTGGCCCTCACAGTAGACCGGATTGGCGGGATTATCGAAAAACTGGTCACGCCGGCCTGCTTTAAAGAGCGGAAATAGGAACTGCGGAAATTCCATGAAGGATACAACATATGAGGAGGGTTCTATTATGAAGAAACGGATTGTTGCACTATTGGTCATTGTGGCGCTTATGGTTGGGCTGCTTGCCGGTTGCGGCGGAGGCGGGAATGATCGCGACCGCATTGTCGTGGGCGCGAAGGATTTTACTGAGCAAATGATTTTGGGGTATATGACCACCATCCTTTTGGAGCATCATACGGATCTTGACGTAGATTTTCGACATGGCATGGGCACTCACGTCCTCTTTGCGGCGCTCACGGGCGGCGATGTGGATGTGTATATCGAGTACACGGGTACGGTTTACGGTTCGATCCTCGGGTATACTGACACTTTACCTGCTGCGGAAACCTATGCGATTGCGCAGAGAGAATTGGATGAGCGTTATGACATCCTGATGCTTGACCCGCTGGGCTTTAACAACACGTATACGCTCGCAGTACGTCAAGATACGGCCGCGCAGTTTAACCTTCGGACGATTTCCGATCTCATCGCGGTATCCGATCAGCTCACGCTTGGCGCTACGTTTGAATTTTTGAACAGATATGACGGATGGCTGGGATTGCGCCAAGTATATGCAGGTATTGCTTTTAGAAATGAAGTTGCGCTCGATGGTACGCTCCGCTATGCGGCGATCGACAATGATGAAATCCAGGTCACGGACGCGTTTTCCACCGATGGGATGTTGCTCGCGTTTGACCTTGTGGTATTGGAGGACGATCTCGCATTCTTCCCGCCCTATTTCGCCGCGCCGATCATCCGGAGGGATACTTCGGAGAGACATCCGGAGCTCCTTACGATCCTCGCTATGCTTGCGGATGTCCTTGACGACGACACGATGCGCGGACTCAATTACAGAGTGGATGTGTTGCACGAGAACCCAAGCGCGGTTGCCCAAGACTTCTTGCAGTCTCGCGGGCTGATCTAATCCTCCCTTGAATAAAAACCGCCGCCTTCCCTGTTTTGGGGAAGGCGGCGGTTTTGTTTTGGAGGTTCTGCCTATTTCATGCGGATCAGCAATTGGCCGGCTTTGACTGGTTGGTTCTCTCGGACGCAGATTTCATCAACCACGCCATTTGCGCGGGCCACGACGGTGGTTTCCATTTTCATGGCCTCGATCACGACAAGTACGTCATTCATCTTGACTTCGGCGCCCGGCGTTGCTACGATCCGGCTGACACGGCCTTGGATGCCGGCGCCGATCTCCATTGGATTAGCGGGGTCTGCCAGTTCGATCATCTGGGCGGTCGCGGCTTTTTTTGCGTTTTGGGCCGTGATCTCGCGCCGGATGCCGTTGAGTTCGAAGACCACGTTGCAGTTGCCGTCTTCATCGGGATCTCCCACGGTGATGAGTTTGATGAAGAGGATTTTTCCGTCTGCGATTTCGACTTGGGTCACTTCGCCGGGGACCAGGCCGTGGAAGAAGACAGGGGTGTCCATGGTCGTGAGATCTGAATACTCTTGCAGGTGCTTTTGGAAGTCTTCGAACACTTTGGGATACATGCAATAGGATACGAGGTCTTGCATTGTTGGGTCTTCCAGGAAGGCGCCTACTTTCGTTTTCAGTTGTTCGAAATCAACCGGCGGCAAGAGGTCGCCGGGGCGGCAGGTGATGGGGGTCTTCCCTTTTAGGACTACTTCCTGGAGGTCTTTTGGGAAACCGCCCTGGGGCTGGCCCATCATACCTTCGAAGTAGCTCACGACGGAATCCGGGAAGGCCAGGGCTTTTCCTTTTTCTACGATGGTTTTATCGGTTAGGTCGTTCTGCACCATGAAGATTGCGAGGTCGCCTACCATTTTAGAGGATGGGGTGACTTTTACGATGTCGCCGAGGATTTCGTTGGCCTCGCGGTATTTCTCTTTGACATCCATGAAGCGGTGCCCGAGGCCGAGGTTATTTACTTGCGACTGGAGGTTCGAATATTGCCCGCCGGGGATTTCGTAGCGGTAGATATCTGTCGTCGGGGTGGTAAGGTCCGCTTCGAAGGCGGCGTAGAGTTTGCGAACGCCGCTCCAATAGTTGGAGATGGGGAGCAGATCGGCGTCTTTGAGGCCGGTGTCTCTCTCATGGCCTTCGAAGGTCGTCACAATCGCGTTCATGGAGGGCTGGCTTGTGATGGAGGAGAAGGATGCGACCGCCGCGTCTACAATGTCTACACCCGCTTCCGCCGCCTTGATTGCGGCCGCGACGCCATTTCCGCTGGTGTCATGTGTGTGGAAGTGGATGGGCAGACCGATTTCCTGTTTGAGCGTGGTGACAAGTTTGTGGGCGGCGTAGGGTTTGAGGAGGCCTGCCATATCTTTGATGCCGAGTATATGTACGCCGCGGCGTTCCATCTCTTTTGCGAGATTGACATAGTATTGCAGGTTGTACTTATCCCGCTTGGGGTCGGAGATGTCGCCGGTGTAGCAGATATAGCCTTCGGCGAGTTTGCCTTGTTTGAGCACCTCTTCGATGGAAGCCTCTACGTTGGGGAGCCAGTTAAGGGAGTCGAAGACGCGGAATATATCTACTCCGGCCTTTGCCGATTGACGGACGAACTCGCGCACGACGTTATCCGGATAGTTCGTGTAACCTACGGCGTTCGCGCCGCGGAAGAGCATCATGAAGGGGATGTTCGGAATCTTCTCCCGGAGGAGTTCCATCCGGGTCCAGGGGGACTCGTGGAGGAAGCGGTAGGCTACGTCGAAAGTCGCGCCGCCCCACATCTCTAGGGCGAAGAGGTCTGCCATGGAGTGGGCTACATGGTCGGCGATGGCTACCATATCCTTTGTCCGTACTCTGGTTGCCAGGATGGACTGGTGCGCGTCTCGCAGGGTGGTATCCGCGAGGAGGAGTTTTTTGCTGTTTAGGCAGTAGTCCCGCACGGCCTCGGGACCTTTTTCGTCGAGGAGCTGTTTGAGGCCGGGTTTGATCTCCCCTGCCGGCGACTTCGGCGCTCTGGGGGTGGCATGGGGGGCTTTTTCGCCGTGTTTGTTGTTTACGATTACATTGCCGAGATATTTGAGAATCTTTGAGGCGCGATCTTTTGAATCGGCGAAGTCATAGAGTTCGGGGGTGTCGTCGATGAAGGTTGTGTTGCAGTCCGCTACGGCGAATTTCGGGTGGGATAGGATGTTATTGAGGAACTGGATGTTGCTTTTCACGCCGCGAATTCGCATCTCGTTGATGGCGCGGATGGATTTGCGGATCGTTCGCTCGTAGTTGCGGTCAAAGGCGGTGACTTTGACGAGGAGGCTGTCGTAGTAGGGCGAAATTTCAGCTCCTGTGAAGGCGTTGCCCGCGTCGAGGCGGATGCCGAAGCCGCCGCCGGAGCGGTAGGCTGTGATCTTTCCGGTGTCCGGCGCGAAGTTGTTCTTCGGGTCTTCCGTGGTTACGCGGCATTGAATGGCGACGCCGCGCATTTGGATGGCGTCTTGGCTTGGGATGTCAATCTCCGGGTCGGTGAATTTGTGGCCTTCGGCGACCATGATCTGGGTCTGCACGATGTCGATCCCTGTGATGACTTCGGTAATGGTGTGTTCGACTTGGATGCGGGGGTTGACTTCGATGAAGTAGTGGTTATTGTCTTTGTCTACGAGGAATTCGAAGGTGCCGGCGTTTACGTAGTCTACGTGCCGCGCGAGTTTGACGGCATCGGCGTAGAGCGCTTGTTTGACATGTTCGGGCAGGGAGATCGCGGGGGCGACTTCGATTACTTTTTGATAGCGCCGTTGCAGAGAACAGTCTCGCTCGAAGAGGTGGTAGACGTTGCCGTGTTTGTCCGCGAGAATTTGGATTTCGATGTGTTTGGGTTCGACGAGGTATTTTTCCATGAAGATATCGCCGCGGCCGAAGGCTTTCTTGGCCTCACTCTGGACGACCGGCAGGGCGGCTTTCAGCTCATCTGGGTTGTTTACGCGTCTCATCCCGCGTCCGCCGCCGCCCGCGGCGGCTTTGAGGATGACGGGATAGCCGTATTCGTCGGCACGCGCAAGACCGTCTTCTACGCTTGCGAGCGGCTCTTCGCTGCCGGGGATGGTGGGGACCTTGCAGGCTTTGGCGATTTCCTTTGCGTTGAGTTTATCCCCCATCTTATCGAGGATGTGGGAGGGCGGGCCGATGAAGATTATGCCATTTTCTTCGCAAGCTCTTGCAAAATTCGCGTTTTCTGATAAGAACCCATATCCGGGGTGGATGGCGTCTACGTTTTTCGACTTTGCCAAGTGGATGATGGCGTCTATATCCAAGTACGCCCCCAGAGGCGTCTGGTTTTCTCCGATTAAGTACGCCTCGTCCGCCTTTGTGCGGAAGAGATGGAGCGCGTCTTCTTGCGAATAGATGGCAACGGTTGTAATACCCAGGTCATTACAGGCTCTGAATACCCGAATCGCGATCTCTCCGCGGTTGGCCACGAGCACTTTTTTGATTTTTTGCTGCACCATGTTCTCCACTCCTAGTTAGTTAATTTCATGTAAATTGGATCCATTTTAGCATATGGATCCAATTAATGCAAGATGAATTTTTATAAATTGCATAAACGGATTTGTGGCGATCTGCCCTATGGCTATAACCATAAACGGTTATATCTCGTTATACCTGCATGCGGGTATAATAGAGAGATCAAACAATTAACAGAGCACGGCATTCCTTTTGATGATCCCAGAGTAATCCGGGCGCTGGAACGTTTTCGACGGGCTGATTTGGAGTGGAAGCAGTTAGAGGCGGAGCATCTGCAGTTGCGGACGAAATTGGGGATCGTGACTTGACGCAGAAAGTCCTACAACCAGTTTGATTGTAGGACTTTTGCATGTGATTTGAGCCAAACAACGAGCCCGCTAGATTCCCCAACTTCTCACAAAGGTAATCGAATACCCCAAATCACCCAGGGCGGCGCGGAGCAGCGTATAGACCGCTTCTTCCGCATTGCGCTGCGCGTCTGTCAGAAATTGCAGTGTGGACGCTCTGCTTTCTATGTATCGCTGTTGATCGGCAATGAAGCCTGTGAAGTCTTCCAGCTCCAGGCTCGTGAAAATGCCCGTACGCTCATCCAGCAGCTGAATTGATTCTATATCTATGGCGTGCGTTAAAATGACAGTTGCTGGCATATAGACGTAAATTCCGCCATAGGCGTACTCGTCTTCCACAACTCTTAACTGAATTTCGCCGACGTCTATACCAAATCGGATATCGCCGCTGAAGCGCAGGATGAAGGACCTTGCCGTTCCCGGCAGATTGAATTGCCAGCCCCAGACGTCAACGGTGGTTTGGTCCGCAAAAAAGCTTACTTCTGTGTATTGCTTTGCAAGCGTGGAAAGCTCCGCAATTTGCCTAATGCTGGATTCCAACAATTCGGAGTCAATTTCCACTCTGGTATCTACCTCTATAGGGATGAAGCTGGCATTTGTGATACGCCCATAAATCGCAAAGCCAATAAAACCCGCAATGATTAGGCAGCAAATGGCCATTATGGTTGTAATGCTCCTTAATTTTCCCATATCGCTTCTCCCCCACACTATTCCAGATGTCATAGCCTTAATTAATATATATAAAATAAACTTCTTTTGTCAAAATATACCATACTCTGCCGCAAACATCAATCTATAAAGTCAAAACCCTGACAAATATTTTGTCAGGGTTTTGACTGTTTGTGGTGCCGGTGGCCGGGATCGAACCGGCACGGGACGTTAGTCCCACGGGATTTTAAGTCCCGGGCGTCTACCTGTTCCGCCACACCGGCGAAGGGCCCTCGTATCGTACCATTTTTCGGAGGCCCTTGTCAAGTCGGCAACGCTTGTTTAGGCGCTTCTCCGCCGTAGGCGCATCGGCAATACGCCTGCTAACGCGCCGCCGGATAGCGCGGCGGCAAGGAGGAATAGGCTCAATCCGCCGAAGAGATTCGGCGTCTCGGCGAAGGCTCCGAGGACGAAGGTGATGGCGTATACCATCGCCCCTTCGGAGAGTCCCACAAGGAGCCGTTGAGATCGGTTTCGCCGAATCGCGATGAGCGCGCCGAGCAGGGAGCCTAGGAAGAGCGCGGCTACGGTTACTGCTCCCATCAACCTTTCCGGTACGCGTCCGGAGGTAACGAGGAAGGACGCGGCGAACAGCAAGATCAATGTAAGCCCGAGCGCGATTCCCGCGCCTATTCCCGCGTTGGCCAGAAATCCCAAGGGTTCTTGTTTCTTTTCCTTCTTTCTTTGCACGTAGGACCACTCCCCCATCTAGGTTGTCTTATCCCATACCTATTCTCCGGCGCGGAGGAACATGCCTTCCATCTTAAACCACTGTCATTCTCAATGTGACATGCTCCAAATATCAGGTCGATTGGTCGAATAAATTTGTTGTAAGTTTGAAGAGCTTGGTGTATACTGCTTACAATACCTTGGAAGGAGTGAACACCATCTCATGGGCTATCAAACAAAGAACATTCGCAACATCTGTCTCCTCGGCCATGGCGGGTCCGGAAAGACCAGTCTGGCAGAAGCCCTGCTCAAAGTCACTGGCATGATCGACCGTCAAGGAAAGGTTGTTGACGGAAATACCGTTTCGGACTACGACGCAGAAGAGATCAAACGTCAAAACTCCATTTCCGCGACCACTATGTATGCCAAGTACAAAGACCTTAAGATTAACATCATCGACACGCCCGGATTTTTCGATTTCGTAGGCGAAGTATATGGTGCGCTTGCCGCCGCAGACGCCGGCGTCATCGTAGCCACCGCCAAAGACGGTCTTGGTGTCGGCGGCGAAAAGGCATGGAAATACTTATCCGATCGAAAAATGGCCCGGATGTTTTTCATATCAAAAGTAGACGAAGAGAACGCGAGATATAAGCGTACCTTCGCCGAGTTGCGCGAGAAATTCGGCAACAACGTCTGTCCCATGATCGCACCCATCTTCGACGCGGAGAGCAGATGTATCGGCATCGTTGACCTCATCACCCGCGAGGCGTTTTCTTACGACGCCAAAGGTAATTTCGCCGAGTGCGCTCCTCCCGCCGATATGGCTGAGGAGTTGGAAACCCTCTATGCAGCGGTCGATGAGGCGATCGCCCTCGCTGCTGAAGATCTTATGGAGAAATGGGACGCCGGTATCCCATTCACAGAGGAAGAGAAAATCCAAGGTCTGCGCACCGGGATCCGGGAGCTCTCTATATTCCCTGTTTTCACCGGCAGCACCATTACGGGTCTCGGCGTTAAGAGTTTGCTCCGCGCCATCGGCGACCTGCTCCCCAGCCCTTGCGATTTTGCGGCTCGACACGGCATGCTGAACGGTGAAGAGGTCGATATTGCCTGCGACCCAGCCGGCGAAACCTGCGCGCTGGTTTATAAGACCGTATCTGACCAATATGGCAAATTCTCTTTCTTTAAGGTCCTTGCCGGCAAGGTGACGCCGGATATGACGCTCACCAACGTCCGTACGGGCACCGCTGAGAAGATGAACCGCATCTATGTAATGCAAGGCAAGAAAAGCGAAGAGGTTACCGAAATCATCTGCGGCGATATTGGGGCCGTGGGCAAACTTACGGACACCAAAACGGGTGATAGCCTTTGTAGTCCGAAGCGGCTCGTCGCCGCGAAAGGGTTTAGGCTCCCTGTCTCTTGCTATTCGCAGGCCATCACACCAAAGACGGAGGGTCAGGAGGATAAGATCAGCACTGGTCTTTCCCGTCTCAACGAAGAAGACCCCTCTTTCACGCTCGCGCTCAACCCTGAGACAGCGCAATTGATTCTATCAGGCCAGGGCGACGTTCATCTGGATGTCCTCTGCGCGAAGTTGAAGGGCAGATATGGCGTCGAGGTCAATCTTGCTCCGGCGCGGGTGCCTTATCGCGAGAAGATTCGCAAGAAGGTGCGTGTCCAGGGTCGGCATAAGAAGCAGTCCGGCGGTGCGGGGCAGTTCGGCGATGTATGGGTAGAGTTCGAGCCGGGCGATACGGAAGAGATGATTTTTGAAGAAAAGATCGTTGGTGGTAGTGTGCCGCGGAACTTCTTCCCCGCCGTCGAAAAGGGCCTCCGGGAGTCGTGCCGTTATGGTGTTTTGGCGGGCTTCCCTGTGGTGTTCTTGAAGGCTACGCTGGTGGATGGTTCTTACCATCCGGTAGACTCTAAGGAAATCGCCTTTACGACCGCGGCGACGCTCGCTTATAAGGCCGGTTTGCCGGACGCTAGCCCGACTCTGCTTGAGCCGATTGCCACGTTGAATGTCACTGTTCCTGACGCGTTCATGGGTGATGTCATCGGCGACATCAACAAGCGGCGCGGACGTGTGCTTGGTATGAACCCGGCGGGTGACGGCGATCAGGTCGTTGAGGCTGAGGCGCCGATGGCCGAGCTATCGAGTTATGCGATTGATCTGCGCTCCATGACCCAAGGTCGCGGCAATTTCACGCTCACATTTGCCCGCTATGAAGAGGCGCCTCCGCATGTGCAAGAGAAGGTCATCGCAGAGGCGAAGAAGGCACGGGAAGAGAAATAAGATCATAGAAACAGAGGCCGGCGCAGTTTTTGCTGCGCCGGTCTTTTTCGTGAGATAGGATAGGATTTGCGCTCTATGCTGGAAGATGTGGATGACTGTGAATAGAAATCCGAGCCGAGCGGTCACTCCGTGGATTCGGCTGAATATGAACATCCATTCAATCCCGCCGAGTAGAGCGCCTAGGGCAAGGAATCCTGTTATGATGCAGATTCCCCAAACGACGAGGAGTATAACATCTATTCTATACTTCCCCGCCAGCGTTGGATTGATCTTGTTTGCCAGGTAAGACTTTGTGACAGATACCAACCACTTGCGGTGGATGAAAATGTGTGCGGCGAAGAACAAGGCGCAGGCTGTCCCGACGATGAGGTGGAACGCGGGGCGCTCTGTCTCCCAGCGGATAAAGGACAGGAACAAGAAAATCGTCATGGCGATGTTGACGATGATTTTGGTGCGGCGACTGGTCCACATGGCCATCCCCCCTCGCAGGTTTAAGCGCTCGCCGCTGGGGATTTTCTTACGTGACGGACGATCAGATATACGAGGAAGCCGAAGATGCTGGCGGCTAGGGTAACTGCGGTCCAGAGAATTGTGTTTCTGTCGTGTTTCTTGCTGTCGACATAGACCCATAGTGCGAGGAGGAGCGTGAATACGGCGCGGAACAGGAAGTTGAAGACGTTGAATATACCGAAGTCGGCCGAGGTCATGCGGACATAGCTTCTCGCAACACTGTGCAGGATGCGGTTTTCAGTGCCGCGTGTCCGTGTGACCACTTCCTCGGACATGCCGTTTGTTTCTGCCAGTGCGGATTCCACTAGGTTTGTGCGCATGGCGCCGTGGCCGGAGTGTCCGTGCCAGCCTCTTGTGTGGCCTTCGCGCAAGGTTACGTGGTTTCTTGCCTCTAAGTGGTTCCGTTCGATCTGGACGGCCTCGGTCCACCCACCGTCTGACGCGGCGAAGATAAGCGATACGGCGGAGAACAGGAAAAATGCTGCGAAGAAGACGATGAAGACTTTTTTGAAGTTGATGTTTTGGATATTCATTGGTAGTTCTCCTTTTCATTTTGAGTTGTTATTTTTGGGTTGATTGTATGATAACAGTTAGAAGTAAACTGGAAACCCTGGGAAGTTAAAACACCGGTAAACAGTGGTGAACTGGATTACGCGGTTTCGATACAAAGCTCTGCTTCACAGCACGGGTCCTCGGCAACAGCTGCGTCGCGGTTGCGGAACGCCCAGTATTTGAGCATCATGAAATTGATCGGCCCCATGATCGGCAGGTTCACTATGGGCACCATGGCAGCGGGGGTGCCGAGCAATTGGAGTTGGATGAAAGTGAGCAAGGATGAGACGAAAAAGCAAGAGCTATATCCGGCGAAGGTCTTCCCCATCGCCCGCCACCAGACTTCGTTGGAGTCTTCAAATACGAATTTCCGGTTCCAGACGAAGGAGTTGGCAACACTGAGGGCCCAGGCGATTGACTGACCGATTAGAGCCATAGGGATCGTCGCGCTGTTGCAGATGAGCACGTAGTAAACGCCCAGATAGACCGCGCTGTTTGACGCGCCCACAAGGGCGAATTTGATGAACTGCATGTGCGATTTTAGGTTTATGCCGGTCATTTGGATTTCCCCTCTCTATGACTCTGGCTTTATTGTAAAGCAGAGTGGTAAATTGGAAACCGTGGCGGGTTAAAGCGCGGGTAAACAATGGTAAACCAGAAGTAAACGAAACATGCCGCCTTTGCTTGTTTGCAAAAGCGGCATGTTTGTTGATAAGAGCAGATTTCACGCTTTGAAGCGATATCCGGCGCCCCACACAGTCTGGATATATACTGGTTTTTGCGGATCTTTTTCGAGTTTTTCGCGCAGACGATTGATGTGGACGGCGACGGTTTTCAGGTCGCCGAAGGCGTCCATGCCCCAGATGCGTTCGTAGAGGTGCTCCTTGCTGAATACGATATCCGGGTTGGAGATGAGGAATAGGAGCAGTTCATACTCTTTGTTTTTCAGCTCGATTTCGGTCGCTTGGACATATACCCGATGGGTGGCGCGATTGACCATAATTGCGCCGGCTCGCACTTCGTCTGGCTTGCTGCCGACAGCGCCTTTGCCTTCCGATTTTTGTTTCAATCTCTCGTATTGGGCGAGGTTTGCTTTCACTCTGGCGACCAGTTCAGAAGGCGAGAAGGGTTTTGCGATATAATCGTCTGCGCCGAGACCTAGGCCTCTGATTTTGTCTGTGTCTTCGCCTTTGGCGGTGACCATAAGGATGGGGACGTCAACTTCACCGCGGATGCCTTTACAGATGTCGTAGCCGGTCATGCCGGGGAGCATGAGGTCGAGCAGGATGAGGTCGAATTGTTCGGCGAGGGCGCGTTTGTGGCCTTCTTTGCCGTCGGTAGCGATTGTGACATCAAAGCCTTCGATCTGCAGGAAATCTCGCTCGATTTCGGCGATGGCGATGTCGTCTTCGACGATTAGGATCTTTTTCATGCTTACTCTCCTTCTTTCGCGATAGGCAAAGATATGAGGATGTTGAGGCCGCCGTTTGGTGCGTTTTCGGCGATGATTGCGCCGTTTAACCGCTCGATAATTTTCGATGAAATCGCAAGGCCGAGGCCGCTTCCGTTGCTGGGGTTATTTCGGGACGTGTCGCCGCGGTAGAAGACGTCAAACAGATGCGGGAGCGCTTCTTCCGGGACACCTGGGCCGTTGTCTTGGATTGTGATTCGGACGCGGTTGTCATCTGCGCGGCAGACGAGTTCAGCGCGGGCGTCTTCTCTGGCGCAGTATTTGACGCAGTTGTTCAGGATGTTCTGCACGACGTTGCGGAATTGCACGGGGTCAATGGAAACTCGCGCCCCTTGCAGGTTTTCTTCTAGGGATATGTCAAGCCCTCTTTCGCTGTATTCGTCGGCAAGCCCGGCGATCATTTTATCGAGTTCTTCTCCGATATCTACCGTTTCCAGGCTGAACGGAAAGTCACCGACGTCCATTTTGGAGAAGAGGAAGAGTTGGCTGATGATGTATTCGATATCTTCGGTCTTGCTTTGGATCGTTGCGAGGTATTTCGCCTGCATCTCGGGTGTTGCGGCGACGCCTTTTTGGATGCCTTCTAGGTAGGCTTTTATCGATGTGAGCGGGGTGCGCAGATCGTGGGAAATTCCGGCGATGAGCTCTTTGCGGTTTTGCTCGTCCCGCTGCCGCTCATTTACCATTTCGAGGAGGCGGGAGGCCATTTCGTTGAAGTCGGCGCAGACGGCGTCAAACTCGTCGCCTTTCTGATAGTCGATGCGGTAGGTCAGATTGCCGTTGCTGATCTCTTGGACCCCGTTAACCAATACGTCGATCGGGGTTTCGATGCTACGGGTGATGCGTCTGGTGAGCGCGTAGTTTGTGGCGAAGATGATGGCGAGGAAAGCAAGGGAAAGGATCACTGTCAAATGTGCTCTGTTGCGCGTATCCTCTGTAATCATATGGTCGGGCAGGACGATGAGGTAGCTTCCACTGTCGGATTGGAACACGGATATCTCGGCATCGACCTCTGTGTAGTTTCCGAATCGCAGGAACGCATCGGCGTGAGATTGGTCGATGTAGACTATGTTGGCGCTCTCCCCTCGCCCGTGGACGGCATGGGATATTCCGTCTGCCGTGACCATGCCGGTGACAACGCGCACGGCTGAGAATAGGAGCAGCGTTGCGATGAGGGGCAGGACTAGCATCAGGATATTGGAGCGGAATAGGCGTTTTTTGATTGTCATTGGGATCACCTCTTGGTGGAGATAATAGCGCATCGTGGTAAAGTGGGAGGAAACGAAAGGTAAACTGGGGGTAAACTTTTCTTTGCGTTCTATTATAATGCGAATCGTGGAAAAGGAGAAGGGCATTTTCACCGCGGTGAAAATGCCCATTGATCGTATGAACTGCGCGACAAGTTATAGAACCGCCTGTAGGATTGTGCGGAATTCGTCTTCGGTGAGCAGGCCTTTCTTCTCTTCCCCTTTTGCCTTGACGCGCTCGAGGATTTCTGTGACAGCCTCATCACTTGCGCTCATACCCCACTGATCCAGGAAATACGTGATCGACGCTTTGCCGCTCTTTTTACCGAGCACAATGTCTCCCGTCTTTCCGAAATAGCGCGGGTCGGTGGCGAACATGGCGAGCGGCTGTTTGATGACTAGATCGACGCCGATGCCGGATTCCCGCGTATAGTTGCGCGAGCCGGTGATCGGCTTGTTCGGCGGGATGGGGATGCCGGTGAGGGTTGCGACGTACTCGCAAAGCCCCTGCATTTTATCGAGCCGATACGGGGTATCGAGGCCCATGAGGATATTTAGGCCGAATACGAGTTCCTCCAGAGCGGCGTTGCCTGTCCGCTCACCAAGGCCGTTGATGCAGGAGTGGATAACTTCCGCTCCGGCGGCGGCACCGGCGAGTTCGCAAGCGGTCGCCATGCCGAAATCGTTGTGGGTGTGGACTTCGATCGGGAGGTCGTCGGTGAGGCGCTTGTAGTAGCGGACCATGTGGGCTATGGTGTCCGGCATGGCGCAACCCATGGTGTCTACTAGGCCGATGGAGTCTGGTTTGGCGTCTTTCATAAGACCCTTGAAGATGGCTTCGATGTCTTCTTCGCGGGCGCGGGTAGCGTCATAGGGGAAGTATACGGTGTGCAGACCCTTGCTCTTTGCGTATTGGATGCAGGCCGCGCTTTTCTCAAACACTTTCTCCCAAGTCCACTCGAACTGATATTTCAGCTTGGGGTAGCCGATGGGCACTTCGATGATGACGCCTTTGCAGCCGGCGTCGAGTGCCATGTCGATGTCTACATCCATCGCGCGAGCGAAGGCGTAGATATTGGCTTCTTTGAAAGTTTTGGTGATGTCTTTGATCGCGTTGAAATCCGATTGGGAGACTGCGGGCATTCCGGCCTCGATCCGGGTTACACCTGCCTCGATCAGCTTTTCGGCGATCTTTACTTTGTCCGTCTGTGAGAAAACGACGCCCGGTGTTTGTTCGCCGTCTCGCAGAGTTGCGTCGTGGATTTCGACAGTGTGGCGCGGGATTGACTTCTCGACAACCTCCACTTTTTCTCCAAACGGACTGATCCACCATGCGTTTTCTTTGTAGTACTGCATAGCCATATTCAGTTCACCTCAATTCAATATTTTGCCACTCTCTATGTTGTATGAGAGTTTTTATATGCTTTGTATTTCTTGTATTGCTTGGACAGGATGGGAGCTACAAAGGCCATCACCGCGATGAAGATGAATAGCGCGCTGATCGGGCGGGTGATGAAGATGTCGAAGCTTCCGTGTGAGATGGTGAGCGCGCGTCTGAAGTTCGATTCCACGAGGGGACCGAGAATCAGCCCGAGAATGACCGGCGGAACTGGGAACTTCGCCTTTTGGAAGATGTATCCGACGACACCTGCGATCAGGGCGATTCGCATGTTGAGGATGGACAGGTTGTACGCATAGGCGCCGAGCAGGCAGACCACGAGTACGCAGGCCATCAGGATATCCAGCGGCACTTTCAAGATTTTCGCAAACAGGCGGATGCCGAGCAGGCCTAGGATAATCATGAAGACATCACTCAGGATGAACATGACGTAGATGCCTGTTACGACCTCGGGGTGATCGCGGAAGAGCGCTGGGCCGGGGGTTAGGCCTTGGATCAAAAATGCGCCTAACATGACGGCCGTAATGACGTCTCCGGGGATACCGAGGGTGAGCGTTGGGATGAGGGAGCCTCCAGTGACCGCGCTGTTGGCGGTCTCCGCGGCGAATAGACCTTCGGTCGAGCCTTTGCCGAAGAGGTCTTTGTTCTTCGAGCCGCGTTTGGCTTCGTTATAGGAAATCCAGGCGCCTGTGCCGGTTCCGATGGCGGGGATGATGCCGACGAGGATGCCGATGATACAGGATCGGACGATGTTGAAGGCATTGTCTTTGATGGTCTTGAGGCTTACCATTTTCCCTTCCACGCTGATATCGCCGATGGCTTTCTCGCGGGCGATTTTTTCCAGTTTCGTCAGAATCTCGGAAACCGCGAAGAGGCCGATGAGTACGGAGATGAACTCAATGCCGCCGATGAGGGGCATGTAGCCGAAGGTCATGCGGATGGAACCGGTGATGGGGTCCATGCCGACCGTAGAAACCAATACGCCAAGGCAGGCGGCGAGGATGCCCTTGAGGAAGTTCTCGGTGGAGAGGCTGGCGATAATACTCAGCCCGAAGAGGCCGATGGCGAAGAATTCGGCCGGCCCGAACATCAAGGCGACAGACGCGACCCGGGGGGCCAGCAAAATCAAGATCAGGCTACCGAAGGAGCCGCCGATGAAAGAGGCGATGGTTACGATGGAGAGTGCCTCGTTTGCGCGGCCTTGCTGTGCCAGCGGATAGCCGTCTAGCACGGTCGCGGCTGCGGCGGGGGTGCCCGGTGTTTTGATTAAGATAGCCGTAATAGCGCCGGCGTAGGTACCCGCCACATAGAGGCCCAGCAAAAAGGCGAAGGCTTGGATTGGCTCCATGGCGAAGGTGAATGGCAGGAAGAGGGCAACGGTCATTGCGGTGCTGATGCCCGGGATCGCGCCGAAGATGATTCCGATGAAAACACCGAGGAAGTTTGTGACTAGGTTCGTTAGTGAGAAAATAAGCGCAAAATCAAAAGCCATGTTCTATCCCTCCCCCTTTCTTATGGCAATTGAATGCCGAGAATACCTTCGAATAGCAAATAGAGCGCGAGCGGATAGACCACCGCTAAGATTGGGTAGAGCTTATATCTCTTGCAGCCGAAGAGCACGAGTACAACCAAGATAAACACGGCGGTCGCGATGAGGAAGCCGAGAGGCATAATGGCAAAGGTATAGACCAAAATTGCGCCGACCATGAGCAGAACGCGGACAAGGTCCTTCCCTTCCGCAATGTCTAGCAGGGACAAGATCGTGGTAGGCGGCAGAGGTTCGGTGCTCTTTTTCGCGGCAAGATAGGACTTGACCAGTTCAGATATCGCAAGACAAGATGCCAGGACAATGATGATAACTAGGAGTGAAACCGGGAAGGTACCGGGTCCTCCGATTGCGGCGGCCCGTGTGTGAAAGGCAAGACCGCTGGCTTCGATCAGGCCGACGACTCCCAGGATCAAAAAGCCCACAGCAACGAGAAAGCTCAATGTGATTTTCATAAAAACACCCCAACAGGCTTTTTATCATAACCGAGCACCCGCAAACGCGCCGGTGCTCGGTTGTCGATTTCTTTGCGCAAACTTACGGGTTTGGAACTAGGACGCGAAGTCAGACAGGCCCAGTTCGATCAGGAGGGCTCTGTTTGATTCGAACTCGGACATCCAGAGGTTTGTGAACGCAACGTGGTCCATGTAGTTGATGGGCTGGTTCAGGTTTTCGAAGAGCGCAATAACTTCCGGATCTTCCAGAGACTCTCTGATTGCGTTGTCCAGAAGCTCGAGGATATCTTGCGGGATGCCTGCGGGGGCTACGAAGCCCCACCAAGAACCGAACACGACATCATAACCGAGCGAGCGGAAAGTGGGGATTTCCGGCATAATCGGGCATGCTTCGGCAGCGCCGGTTGCGAGGGGGATGACGAGGCCTTCGGCGTAGTACATTGCGCCGTCGTCCGCGGTGTTCCAAGCGAAATCGACGTGACCGCCGAGGAAGGCGGCAAAGCCTTCGGCGCCGCTGTCGAAGGGGACGTGGGTCAGGAGTCCCGGCATACCGATGGAGGCGAAGAAGAGTTCTGCGCCAACGTGGTGGACGCCGCCAGCACCGCCAGCGGAGAAGGTCATC
>Ga0131853_10000413_pt1 | contig 77970 bp, 77 predicted proteins | sample TergutLab28metaG_FD_92764 | JGI IMG/M metagenome (GOLD analysis project Ga0131853, IMG submission 92764) | Labiotermes labralis P1 segment gut microbial communities from Petit-Saut dam, French Guiana - Lab288 P1 (version 2) (version 2) | ecosystem: Host-associated > Arthropoda: Insects >...
CTGCTCCACACCTCCACTCACTTACAGGAGAAAGCCAACATGGCACGTCTTGCAGGCGTTGACATCCCGCGCGAGAAGCGCGTGGAGATCGCACTGACGTACATCTACGGTGTCGGTCGCACCCGGTCTCTCGAGACCCTCGCCGCCACCGGCATCTCGGGGGACATCCGGGTCAAGGACCTGACCGACGACCAGCTCGTCGCCCTCCGCGACTACATCGAAGGCACCTTCAAGGTCGAGGGTGACCTCCGCCGCGAGGTCCAGGCCGACATCCGTCGCAAGGTCGAGATCGGCTCCTACGAGGGTCTGCGCCACCGCCGTGGCCTCCCGGTGCGCGGTCAGCGCACCAAGACGAACGCTCGCACCCGTAAGGGCCCGAAGCGCACCGTCGCCGGCAAGAAGAAGGCCGGCCGCAAGTAATCGCGGGCCCACGGATTCAGGAGAGATACACAAATGGCTGCACCTAAGTCGGCTGCTGCGCGTAAGCCGCGCCGCAAGGAGAAGAAGAACATCGCCGTGGGCCAGGCCCACATCAAGAGCACCTTCAACAACACCATCGTGTCGATCACCGACACGACCGGTGCTGTGATCAGCTGGGCCTCCTCGGGTGGCGTCGGCTTCAAGGGCTCGCGCAAGTCGACCCCGTTCGCCGCGCAGCTCGCGGCCGAGTCGGCCGCGCGCCAGGCGCAGGAGCACGGCATGAAGAAGGTCGACGTCTTCGTCAAGGGCCCGGGCTCGGGTCGCGAGACCGCCATCCGCTCGCTCCAGGCCGCCGGCCTCGAGGTGGGCTCGATCACCGACGTGACGCCGCAGGCGCACAACGGTGCGCGCCCCCCGAAGCGTCGTCGCGTCTAACTAGGACACTGTCGATGCGGATGCCTCTCGCGAGGCATCCGCATCGGAACGCTCAACACAAAATTCCATAACTCCACTTCACGCAAAGGGTCATATAGCGGACCCCGAGCCGAAAGGAATCAACAGTGCTCATTGCACAGCGTCCTACTCTGACCGAGGAGTCGATCTCGGAGCACCGCTCGCGGTTCATCATCGAGCCGCTCGAGCCGGGCTTCGGCTACACTCTCGGCAACTCGCTCCGCCGCACGCTGCTCTCGTCGATCCCGGGCGCTGCGGTCACGAGCATCCGCATCGACGGCGTTCTGCACGAGTTCAGCACGGTGCCGGGCGTCAAGGAGGATGTCACCGAGATCATCCTCAACATCAAGGGCCTGGTCGTCTCCAGCGAGCACGACGAGCCCATCACCGCGTACCTGCGCAAGCAGGGTGCCGGCGAGGTCACCGCCGCGGACATCTCCGCGCCGGCCGGTGTCGAGATCCACAACCCGGAGCTCGTCATCGCGACGCTCAACGACAAGGCGAAGCTCGAGGTCGAGCTGACCGTCGAGCGCGGCCGCGGCTACGTCTCGGCGCAGCAGAACCGCAACGAGTTCAGCGAGGCCGGTCAGATCCCCGTCGACTCGATCTACTCGCCCGTGCTCAAGGTCACCTACCGCGTCGAGGCGACGCGTGCCGGTGAGCGCACCGACTTCGACCGCCTCGTGGTCGACGTCGAGACCAAGCCGGCGATCAGCCCGCGCGACGCGATCGCGTCGGCCGGTCGCACGCTCGTCGAGCTGTTCGGTCTCGCCCGCGAGCTGAACAACCAGGCCGAGGGCATCGAGATCGGCCCGGCGCCGGTCGACGCCGTCCTCAGCTCCGAGCTGTCGATGCCCATCGAGGACCTCGACCTCTCGGTGCGCTCGTACAACTGCCTCAAGCGCGAGGGCATCAACACCGTCAGCGAGCTGGTCTCCCTCTCGGAGACGCAGCTCATGAACATCCGCAACTTCGGTCAGAAGTCGGTGGATGAGGTCAAGGAGAAGCTGACGGAAATGGGCCTGTCGCTCAAGGACTCGGTCCCCGGGTTCGACGGCGCCCACTTCTACAGCGGCTTCGAGGACGAGAACTAAGGTTCTCGCCCCTTCGACTACCACCCTTTTCACTAACGGAGAAACACCATGCCCAAGCCCACCAAGGGCCCCCGCCTCGGAGGCGGCCCCGCCCACGAGCGCCTTCTGCTCGCGAACCTGGCCGCCAGCCTGTTCACCCACAAGTCGATCCAGACGACCGAGGCCAAGGCCAAGCGCCTGCGCCCCATCGCCGAGCGCCTGGTGACCTTCGCGAAGCGCGGCGACCTGCACGCCCGTCGTCGCGTCCTCGCCGTGATCAAGGACAAGGCGGTCGTGCACGAGCTGTTCACGCAGATCGCGCCGCTCGTCGCCGAGCGTGAGGGCGGCTACACCCGCATCATCAAGACCGGCTACCGCAAGGGCGACAACGCCCCCATGGCCGTGATCGAGCTCGTCCTCGAGCCCGTCGCGCCCAAGGTGAAGAAGGCCAAGCCGGCCGCCGCCCCCGCCGAGCAGACCAAGGCCGAGGAGGCGGAGGTCGTCGAGACCGAGGCCGTCGAGACCGAGGCCGCTGAGGCGCCCGCGGAGGAGACCGAGGCCGCCGAGGCTGAGGCTCCCGCCGAGGAGGAGGCCGAGTAACACCGGCTTCTCGCGTCCAGACGCATTCGGAACGCCCCGCACCCGCAAGGGTCGCGGGGCGTTCTGCGTGGTGCGTGACACCGCTGCGCGGACAGAATATGAACATGACGGATGCCGGAAGCCGCTGCCCCTGCGGGACCGGGCTCGCCTACGGCGAATGCTGCGGACCGCTGCACACCGGGGAGCGGCGTGCCGCCACGGCCGAGCAGCTCATGCGATCCCGGTACAGCGCCTTCGCCGTGGGGCTCGCCGACTATGTGCTGGCGTCGTGGCATCCCTCGACCCGTCCGGCGACCATCGAGCTCGAGGGCGACCTCGTCTGGCGCAGCCTGGACGTCGTCGGGCTCTCGGGCGGCGGCCCGTTCGACGCGGCCGGCACCGTCGAGTTCCGCGCGATCTGGCGCCAGGGCGCGCAGCGCGGCGTGCTGCACGAGCGCAGCCGCTTCGCGCGCGAGAACGGCGCGTGGTACTACGTCGACGGCGAACTGCTGCCGGGCTGAGCCGCGCTCCGGCGCGCCGCTACGATGAGCGGAATGAGTGATAGCGTACCCACCGTCCGCATCCGGCTCGACCTCGCCTACGACGGCACCGGCTTCAGCGGCTGGGCGCGGCAGCCGGGCCTGCGCACCGTGCAGGGCGTGCTCGAGGAGGCGCTCGCGACGCTCTTCACCCGCACCCCGCCCGCGCCCGTCCTCGTCGTCGCCGGGCGCACCGACGCCGGCGTGCACGCGGCCGACCAGGTGGTGCACCTCGACCTCACGCCGGAGCAGGTGGCGTCGCTGAGCACGGTGCGCGTCGCGCGCGGTCCGGCCGGGGACGCCGGCGCGGCGGTCGCGTACCGGCTGAACGGCATCCTCGGCCAGCACACCGATGTCGTCGTCAAGCGGGGCGGCCTCGCGCCGGCCGGCTTCGACGCGCGGTTCTCGGCCGTCTGGCGGCGCTACGAGTACCGCGTGAGCGATCGGGTCGAGACGCGCGATCCGGCGCAGCGGCATCGCACGCTGTGGTGGCCGAACGAGCTCGACGGCGACGCCATGCACGCGGCCGCGCAGAGCCTGCTCGGCCTGCACGACTTCGCCGCGTACTGCAAGCCGCGAGAGGGTGCGACGACGATCCGCACCCTGCAGGCCTTCAGCTGGCGCCGTGACGCGTCGGGAGTGCTCGTCGCGGCCCTCGAGGCCGATGCCTTCTGCCACAGCATGGTGCGGGCGCTGGTCGGCGGTGCGGTCGCCGTGGGGGAGGGGCGGCTCGCGGCAGCCGACCTCGCGCTCATCCTCGACGTCGGCGAGCGCACGAGCGCCGTCAAGGTCATGGCCGCGAAGGGGCTGACGCTGACGGAGGTCGGCTATCCGGCCGACGGCGAGCTGGCGGCGCGCGCCGAGGCTACGCGCGCGAGGCGCGCGTTGTGACTTCGCCGTCGCTCTCGTTGCCGTCGCTCTCGTCGTCGGCCGAGCGCAGCGGGCCGGATGTCCCGCGCAGCGATCCCAGGGCGTCGCGCACGATGAGCACCGGATAGCCGATGGCGGCGGCGGCGTAGCCGCTCAGCGTGCGGTCGTAGGGGCCGAAGGCGCGTTTGCGGTCCCAGGCGCGCCGGATCGCCCCGCCGCGGCTCTGACGCTGTGCGGGGCGCTCGGACAGCTCGCCGAGATCGCGCAGCGTGGCCATCGCGTCGAGCTGCTGCTGCCAGTCGTTGTCGGAGACCGGGTGGAAGTAGTTGTCCTGGCGCCAGCTCGGGTCGACGGCGTGGAAGCGCGCCGCCACGAGGTCGTCGAAACCGCCGAGCAGGCCGCTGCCGGTGAAGACCAGGTTGATCAGCTCGGCGCTCACCCCGAAGTGGTCGAGGACCAGGCTCGGGACGCGGGCGGCGATCGCCTCGATCGCGGCAGTGGAGCTCACGGTGAGGAAGCCCACCGCGCGGGCGAGGTGGTCGGACATGGCGCCGCCCTCGACCACGAGGTTCTTCGGCGCGTTCTTCGGCACGAGCTCGGCGTAGGGGTACTTCTCGCGGTGCGTCTGCCGTTCGCCGGCCTGGGCGCGGACCTTGATGACGACCCGCAGCCCGGGGTGGGCCGCAGCGGTCTCGACGAGCTTGTCGACGAGGGCCTGCCGGTCGTCGAGCGTCCAGGGCACACCGGGCTGGGCGGCGAAGACGATCGAGTCGCGCCCGGCGGCGTCGAACTCGTGCTCGTCGACGTGCTCGAGGAACGGGAGCGTCGCGAGCACGAAGTTGTGGGTCATCCCGCGGGATGCCGCGAGCGCCTGGTATTCGCGGATCTCGCGGTGGCTGTGCAGCACGAAGAGGTCGGCCTGCGCGCGGCGGAACAGACCCTTGTACTTCGGGGGAGAGGAGATGCCGGGCAGCCCGGTCATGATGACCGGTCGCGGTCGCACCTTCTGGGTGACCTCGGTGATCACCGCCTCGGAGACGGCGCCGCTCGTCGAGACGAAGACGGCGTCGTGCCCCTCGGAGCTGAGCTTCTCGACGATCTGCTGCAGGGTCGCGCGCGGCGCGGCATCCGGCCCGAAGGCCGAGCCCGCGAGCGCGGACCCGAGTTGCGACTCGCTCGCGGCGAGTCGCGATTCGACCGTCACCAGCTCGACGTCCCACTCGTCGGAAGGGAGGTGCGACAGCAGCGCCGCACCCCACTTCACGTACGAGTCCGAGTCGACGACCCCCAGCAGGCGCCTCAAATCAGCGGCCTCAGGCGCCGACGCGGCGGAGCTTGGCCTTGGGGGCCTCTTCGCCCGGGAAGACGCGCTTGACGCCGTCGCCCATGGCCTTCTCGATGATGCGGATGTCGCGCACGAGCTTCTCGAGGCCGGCCGGCTCGAGCGAGGCTGCGTGGTCGGAGCCCCACATCGTGCGGTCGAGGGTGATGTGGCGCTCGACCGCGACGGCGCCGAGAGCGACGGCCGCGATGGAGATCTGCAGGCCCGACTCGTGACCCGAGTAGCCCACGGGGATGCCGGCGTAGCGACCCTTCAGGGTGTCGATCATGCGCAGGTTCGCCTCCTCCGGGGGAAGCGGGTAGGTCGAGGTCGCGTGCAGCAGGATCAGCTTGTCCTTGTCGAAGCGGGCGACGGCGGCGTCGATCTCCTCGATCGTGGACATGCCCGTGGAGAGGATGACGGGCTTGCCGGTCTTCGCGATCGCGTCGAGCATCTCGATGTCGGTCACCGACGCCGAGGCGATCTTGTAGGCCACCACGTCGATGTCCTCGAGGAAGTCCACCGACGGGACGTCCCACGGCGATGCGAACCAGTCCAGGCCCTTCTCGTTCGCGTACGCGCCGATCTCGAGGTACTGGTCCTTGTCGAACTCGACCTTGTAGCGGTACTCGAGGTAGGTCATGTCGCCCCACGGCGTCGAGCGCGGCTGGTTCTTCATGTGCTCGGGCGTGGCGATCTCGGGGGTGCGCTTCTGGAACTTGACGGCCTGCGCGCCGGCCTCGGCCGCGACGTCGATGAGCTGCTTCGCGATGTCGACGGAGCCGTTGTGGTTCAGGCCGATCTCGCCGATGACGTAGACGGGCTGGTCGTCGCCGATGGCATGTGCGCCGATGTGGACGGTCATGAATGGCCTTTCGAACTGGTGGTGATGTGAAGTCGGAGGTCTCAGGAGGGTTCGCTGCGGGCGATGGCGTCCGCGAGTGCCAGATCGGCCGGGGTGTCGATCTCGACGGAGTGGCTTTCGTCGGTGACGGCCAGATCGACGCGGCCGAAGAAGCGGAAACCCGCCTCCCGGAAGCCGTCGACGCGCATCACGTAGAACGCGCCCGTCTCGACGTATTGTGCCTCACGGTCCTGGCGACGGGGTCGGAACGAGCTGTCGTGGTTGATCGCCGCGGCGCCGGCATCCGTCTGGCGCCAGAGGAAGGAGTGCGTCTCGGCGGCCGCGAGGACCACGTCGCTCTCGCCGTCGAGCACGCGCTGCACCGCGGCATCGAGGTCGGTGGGATCGATGAAGGGGCTCGTCGCCTGGATGAAGACGAGGACGTCGGCCGGCAGGCCGTCGGCCTCGAGCACGTCGAGCGCGTGCAGCAGTGCGGACTCGCTCGACGCGGTATCGCCCGCGATCTCGGCCGGGCGGTCGACGACGATCGCGCCCGCTGCGCGGGCGACCTCGGCGATGTCGGGGCCGTCGGTCGTGACCGCGACCTCGTCGATGAGGGCGGCCGCGCGGGCGGATGCCACGGCGCGCGCCACGAGCGGCACGCCGCCGACAGGACGGATGTTCTTGCCGGGAACTCCCTTGGAACCCGCGCGTGCGGGGATCACTGCGACGACCGTCGGAACGTGCCCCTGTTCGGGGCCGTGTTCAGCACGATCCATGCGGCCAAACTAGGGGCAGCGCCTGTGTGAAGGCAAACAGCGTCGGCTGTCGCGTGCTCTGAACCGCGCTCGGCGGTCGGGAGCGGACAGCGGGACGGCGGGTTTGTCGCTCGCAGCGGCCTCGGGTAGGATTGATGTTTGGTGTCGTGTGCATGCTGCGCGCGCACCCGAAGTTGAGCCCTCCACCTGTGCGTTCCGCTCGATCCGAGTCGGAACTCCCAAAGGGAGCGGGATTCACGACCATCCAACTCCGATAAGAAAGCAGCCACTACTGTGACGCGTACTTACAGCCCCAAGGCCGGCGAGATCCAGCGCGACTGGGTCGTCATCGACGCCACCGACGTCGTGCTGGGCCGCCTGGCCAGCCACGCCGCCGCCATCCTGCGCGGCAAGAACAAGCCGACGTTCGCCCCCCACATGGACATGGGCGACTTCGTCATCATCATCAACGCCGACAAGGTCGCCCTGACCGGCCAGAAGGCGCTGCAGAAGAAGGCGTACCGCCACTCCGGCTACCCGGGCGGCCTCAAGGCCGTCGGCTACGCCGAGCTCCTCGAGAAGAACCCGGTCCGCGCCGTCGAGAAGGCGATCCGCGGCATGCTGCCGAAGAACTCCCTCGGCCGCCAGCAGCTGGGCAAGCTGAAGGTCTACACGGGTGACGTCCACCCGCACCAGGCTCAGCAGCCGAAGCCCTACACCTTCTCGCAGGTCGCTCAGTAAGCGCCGGAACCTCAAAGACTTAAGGACTGAATCAAGTGGCAAAGATCGCTGACCAGATCGAAGAGGCTCCGCAGAGCTTCACGACCGAGACCCCGGCCGCCGAGGCCGTCGTCGCCCCCCGCCCCGTGCTGAGCGTCCCCGGTGCTGCCGTCGGCCGCCGCAAGGAGGCCATCGCCCGCGTCCGCCTCATCCCCGGCGCCGGCACCATCACGGTGAACGGCCGCGCATTCGCGGACTACTTCCCCAACAAGCTGCACCAGCAGCTGATCACCGACCCGTTCAAGGTGCTCGACCTCGTCGGCTCGTACGACGTCGTCGCCCGCATCACCGGCGGCGGCCCCTCGGGCCAGGCGGGCGCCCTGCGCCTCGCGATCGCCCGTGCGCTGAACGAGATCGACCGCGAGAACAACCGCGCCACCCTGAAGAAGGCCGGCTTCCTCACGCGTGACGCCCGCGTCACCGAGCGCAAGAAGGCCGGTCTCAAGAAGGCCCGCAAGGCCTCGCAGTTCTCGAAGCGCTAAGCGCAACGGGAACCGGGGCAAGCCTGTCATGCCGCGTCTCTTCGGAACCGACGGCGTTCGCGGACTCGCGAACGGCGAGATCCTCACGGCCGAGTTGGCCTTGAAGGTCGCGCAGGCGGCGGCGATCGTGCTGGGCACCGGCCGTTCGGCCGATGCCCGGCGCGCAGCAGGCAAGCGCCCCACCGCGGTGGTCGCACGCGACCCCCGCGTCTCCGGCGAATTCCTCGTCTCGGCCGTGGCGGCCGGTCTGGCATCCTCCGGCGTCGACGTCCTCGACGCCGGGGTGATCCCGACCCCCGCCACGGCCTTCTTGATCGCCGACATCGGCGCCGACTTCGGCGTGATGATCTCGGCATCCCACAACCCGGCCCCCGACAACGGCATCAAGATCTTCGCCCGCGGCGGGACCAAGCTGCCCGACGTCGTCGAGGACCGCATCGAAGCGGCCATCTCGCAGCCGAAGTGGACGCCCACCGGCGGCGACGTCGGTCGCGTGCGGCGCTTCGCGGACGCCGAGGACCGCTACGTCGTGCACCTCATCGAGGCGCTGCCGCACCGCCTCGACGGCATCCACGTCGTGCTCGACACAGCCAACGGCGCGGCATCCGGCACGTCGCCCGAGGCCTTCGTCCTCGCCGGCGCCAAGGTGACCCTCATCGGGGCCGACCCCGACGGCCTCAACATCAACGACGGCGTCGGCTCGACCCACATCGACAACCTGAAGCGCGCCGTGCTCGAGGCGGGTGCCGACGTCGGCATCGCGCACGACGGCGACGCCGACCGCTGCCTCGCCGTCGACGCCGAGGGCACCGAGGTCACGGGCGACCAGATCATGGCGATCCTCGCGCTCTCGCTCCAGCAGCGCGGCAAGCTCGCGAAGGACACGCTCGTCGCGACCGTGATGAGCAACCTCGGGCTGCACCGCGCGATGGCCGAGCACGGCATCGAGGTCGTGCAGACCGCCGTCGGCGACCGCTACGTGCTCGAGGAGATCAACGCGCAGGGCTACGCCATCGGCGGCGAGCAGTCCGGCCACGTCATCCTCTCGGAGCACGCGACCACGGGCGACGGCGCCCTCACCGGCCTCACGCTGCTGTCCGAGATGGCGCGCACGGGGAAGAGCCTCAAGGAGCTCGCCTCGGTCATGCAGATCTTCCCGCAGGTGCTCATCAACGTCCGCGGCGTCGACAAGCACGCGTTCGTCGGCAACGCGGCCATCGCCGCGGCGGTCGCCGAGGTCGAAGCCGAGCTCGGCGACAGCGGCCGCGTCCTGCTGCGCCCGAGCGGCACCGAGAACATGATCCGCGTCATGGTCGAGGCGGCGCACGACGACGTCGCCCAGAGCTATGCCGAGCGGCTCGCCGAGGTCGTCGCGAGAGAACTCGCGCTCTGAGCCGCGGGGCGCGCGCTCAGTAGTTGAGCAGCAGCGCGACCTGGCGGTGGTCCGTCGCGACGAAGCCCTGCGCGGTGTAGAGCTCGACGGGGCTCGTCGGGTGCGGGGTGTCGACGTCGAAGACCGCGCGATCGAACCCGGCGGCGCGGGATGCCTCGAGCACCCGGGCCAGCAGCGCCGAAGCGATGCCGTGCCCCCGGTGCTCGCGTCGCGTGCCGAGCAGGTCGAGGTAGGCGCTGGAGTAGCCCTGGCGCTCGAAGTCGCCCGGGAAGGCGCTCGTGACGGCATAGCCGACGACGGTCTGCGGCTCGTCCGTCGCGACGGCGACGAAGGTGAGATCGGGGCGGAAGAACTCGCCCTCGGTGAGGGCGCGCCAGCTCTCCTCCGTGGCCGGCTGGGTGCCCCAGTGGTCGCGGAAGGTCGCGCGATAGGCGTCCAGAGCGGCGCCGGAGAGCGCGGCATCCCACGACACGAGCCGGAAGGCGGCGTCGGTCGCATGCGGCGCGACCGGCTGGGTGAGATCGCGCGTCATGCTGGTCGAGAAGCGCACCGGGCGGAACCCCAGCAGCCGGGCGAGGCCGATGGCGTCGTCGCTCTGCGCGGGCTGCCACGTGAGCACCCACCCCGGCAGGGCGAGGTCGGATGCCGCGAGCTGCTGTTGTGCGCGGCCGCGCTGCCATTGCAGCAGACGGCGGCCGAGCCCGCGCCCCCGCAGTTCAGGCGAGATCGTGCCGTCGAGGACGACGCGCACGATCGACTCGGGGTTCGCGTCGAGGAAGTTGATGCCGTAGGCGGCGATGTCGCCGTCATCCGTCAGGCCCGCGATGGTGTCGTGGGCGAGGTCGAGGTCGCTGCGCGCGAGACGGTCGCGCAGTTCGGGCTCGGGTGTCACCCAGTCCGGGTGGTCGACCGGGTCGGCGGCGGCGTGCAGCCGGGCGAGCGCCGGCGCGTCGTCGACGGTGAGCGGGCGCCACACGGCGACGTCGGGGTGGAGGGGCAGCTCGAGCCGGTGCGGGGCATCGACGCGCTCGCTCAAGGGGCTCAGCATCGTCACGGGTAACACCTTCCCACCCGCCGGGCGGCGGGGGCTCGAACTCCTAGAGCTTGCGCAGCAGAACCGACGAGACCGCGTGGTCGCCGCCCTTGCGCAGCACGAGCTTGGCGCGGCTGCGCGTCGGGCGGACGTTCTGGGTGAGGTTCGGCTCGTTGATCGACTTCCAGATGCCGCGTGCCGTCGACACGGCCTCTTCTTCGCTCAGGCCCGCATAACGGTGGAAGTAGGAGTTCGGGTCGGCGAATGCGCCGCGCTGCAGCTTGAGGAAGCGGTCGACGTACCACTTCTCGATCGACGCGGTCGCGGCGTCGACGTAGACCGAGAAGTCGAAGAGGTCGCTGATCGCGAGGTGGCCCGGCTCGGGCGGCTGCAGGACGTTCAAGCCCTCGACGATGAGGATGTCGGGCTGCCGCACGATGATCTGGGCATCCCGCACGATGTCGTAGCTCAGGTGCGAGTAGAACGGCGCGCGCACCTCTCTCGCCCCCGACTTCACCTCGGTCACGAAGCGCAGCAGCGCGCGGCGGTCGTAGGACTCGGGGAACCCCTTGCGGCGCATCAGGCCGCGGCGCTCGAGCTCGGCGTTCGGGTAGAGGAAGCCGTCGGTCGTGACGAGCTCGACGCGCGGGGTGTCGGGCCAACGGCGCAGCAGCTCGCGCAGCAGGCGCGAGACGGTCGACTTGCCGACCGCCACCGAGCCGGCGACGCCGATCACGAAGGGGGTGCGCGCGGCGCGCTCGCCGAGGAAGTCGCTCGTCGCGCGGTGCAGGCGCTGGGTGCCCGCGGCGTAGAGGTTGAGCAGGCGCGAGAGCGGCAGATAGACCTCGTTCACCTCGCGCAGCGAGAGGACGTCGCCCAGGCCGCGCAGCTGCACGACCTCGGTCTCGGACAGCGGCTGGGGGGTGCTGAGCGCCAATTCCGCCCAGTCGGCGCGGGAGAGCTCGACGAACGGCGTGCCGGCCCCTGTGGAGACGGCGCCTGTGTCGGTCATGGGCATCAAGCCTATGCGAGGAGGCTCTCAGGTGCGGCCCTCATAGACTTGCCCGCATGTGTGGAATCGTCGGATACGTCGGCAACCGCGAGGCGGTCGGAGTGCTGCTGGGCGGCCTGAAGCGCCTCGAATACCGCGGCTACGACTCGGCCGGCGTGGCCGTGATCGGGCCGGATGCCGCACTGCACACCGCCAAGAAGGCGGGCAAGCTCGCGATGCTGCGGAACGAGCTCGCCGAGCACCCGATCGCCGCGGGGGTCACGGGCATCGGCCACACCCGCTGGGCCACCCACGGCGGCCCCACCGACGTCAACGCGCACCCGCACCTGGGCGACGAGGGCAAGCTCGCCCTGATCCACAACGGCATCATCGAGAACTTCGCCGATCTCAAGAACGAGCTGCTCGCCCAGGGCGTCGAGTTCGACTCCGAGACCGACTCCGAGGTGGCCGCCAAGCTGCTGGGCCTCGAGTACGCCCGCACGAAGGACCTGCGCGCCGCGTTCCGCGCCGTCGTCGGCCGCCTCACCGGCGCCTTCACGCTGCTCGCCGTGCACCAGGACGAGCCCGGTGTCGTCGTCGGGGCGCGCCGCAACTCGCCGCTCGTGATCGGCCTCGGCGAGGGCGAGAACTTCCTCGGCAGCGACGTCGCCGCGTTCATCGAGTACACACGCCAGGCGCTCGCCATCGGCCAGGACCAGATGGTCGTCATCACGCCCGACTCGGTCACCGTCACCGACTTCGACGGCAACGTCGTCGAGGTCGAGCCCTTCGAGGTGCAGTGGGACGCCTCGGCTGCCGACAAGGGCGGCTGGTCGAGCTTCATGCTCAAGGAGATCACCGAGGAGCCGGACGCCGTCGCGAACACCCTGCGCGAGCGCCTCCACGACGGCGACGTCGTGGTGCCCGAGCTCGAGGCGCTGGGCGACGACATCCTCGCCGGCATCGACCGCATCACGGTCGTCGCCGCCGGCACGGCCGCCTACGCGGGCCTCGTCGGCACGTACGCGATCGAGGCGTGGGCGCGCGTCCCCGTCGACGTGCAGCTCGCGCACGAGTTCCGCTACCGTGACCCGATCGTCACGCCGACCACGCTCGTCGTCTCGATCAGCCAGTCGGGCGAGACGATGGACACCCTGATGGCCGTCAAGCACGCCCGCGAGCTCGGCGCGAAGACGGTCTCGATCTGCAACACGCAGGGCGCGACCATTCCGCGCGAGTCGGATGCCGCGCTCTACACCCACGCGGGCCCTGAGGTCGCCGTCGCCTCGACCAAGGCGTTCGTGGCGCAGATCACCGCGCTGTACCTGCTCGGCCTGCACCTCGCGCGCATCAAGAAGACGCTGCCCACGGGCGAGCGCCGCGCGATGGTGGCCGAGCTCGAGGCCGTGCCCGCGAAGATCCAGAAGACGCTCGCGGTGCACGACCGCGTGAGGCAGCTCGCGCACTGGATGGCCGACACGCGCTCGGTGCTGTTCCTCGGCCGGCACGTCGGCTACCCCATCGCGCTCGAGGGCGCGCTCAAGCTCAAGGAGCTCGCGTACATCCACGCCGAGGGCTTCGCCGCGGGCGAGCTCAAGCACGGCCCGATCGCGCTCATCGAGCCGGGCCTGCCCGTGTTCGTGATCGTGCCGAGCCCGCGCCACTCGGAGGAGATGCACCGCAAGGTGATCTCGAACATCCAGGAGATCCGCGCGCGCGGCGCCCGTGTCATCGCGCTCGCCGAGCAGGCCGACGCCGCCGTGCTGCCGTTCGCCGACGAGGTCATCGCGCTGCCGCTCGCGGGCAAGTTCTTCGAGCCGCTCATCGGGGTGATTCCGCTGCAGATCTTCGCGATGGAGCTCGCGGCGGCCAAGGGCCTCGACGTCGACCAGCCGCGCAACCTCGCCAAGTCTGTGACGGTCGAGTAGGCGCTGCCGTGATCACGGGCATCGGCGTGGATGTCGTCGGGCTGGAGCGCTTCGCGCAGCAGCTCGAGGGCACGCCGCGCCTGCGCGAGCGCCTGTTCGCCGAGAGCGAACGCGGGCTGCCCGTGCACTCGCTCGCGGCGCGCTTCGCCGCGAAGGAGGCGCTCATCAAGGCGCTGGGCCGATCCGACGGCCTGAGCTGGACCGAGATCGAGATCGTGCCGGACGAGCACGGCGACCCCGGCTTCCGGCTGCACGGCTCGGCGGCCGAGGCGGTCGCGGGCCACGGCGTGCGACGGCTGCACCTCTCGCTCACGCACGATGCCGGCGTCGCGGTCGCGTTCGTCGTGGCCGAGGGCGCGCCGAGCGAGCTCGGGACGTTCGGGGTGACGGATGTCTGAGGCATCCGCGCCTTCGGCATCGTCGGTCGCCGCGCTGCCCGTCGGCTTCCGCGAAGCCGTCGTCGACCTCGGGGCGATCGAGTCGAACGTGCGCGTGCTGCGCCGCCTGACCGGCACCGAGAACTTCATCGCCGTGGTGAAGGCGAACGGCTACGGGCACGGGGCGGTGCCCGCGGCGCGGGCGGCGCTCGCCGGCGGCGCGACGCACCTGGGGGTCGCCGCGATCTCCGAGGCGCTCGAGCTGCGGGCCGCGGGCGTCGACGCCCCGCTCATCGCGTGGCTGCACGACCCCGACGAGCGCTTCGACGAGGCCGTCGCCGCCTCGGTCGCCCTCGGGGTGTCGAGCGCGGCGCAGCTGAGTGCGGTCGCCGAGGCGGCGCGCCGGGCGGGCGGCGCGGCATCCGTTCACCTCAAGATCGACACCGGTCTCTCGCGCAATGGCATGCCGCGCGCGGCATGGACGCGATGCTTCGCCCTCGCGGCGGAGCTGCAGACCGCCGGCCTGCTGCGGGTCGAGGGCGTCTTCACGCATCTGTCCAACGCCTCGATCGAGGCTGACGCGGCTGCGCTCGTCGAGTTCGACGACGGCGTCGCGCAGGCCCGCGCCGCCGGCCTCGCACCCGTCATGGTGCACGCCGCCGCCTCGGCCGCCGCGCTGCGCCAGCCCGAGGCGCGCTACAACACCGTGCGGCTCGGCCTCACGATCTACGGGCTCTCGCCGTTCCAGGACCCGCAGGCGGCCGCCGAGCTGGGGCTGCGACCCGCCATGACCCTGCGGGGGCGCATCGCGAACGTGAAGCGCGTGCCGGCCGGGGCCGGGGTCTCGTACGACTACACGTACCGCACCGAGCGCGAGACGACACTGGCGCTCGTGCCGTTCGGCTACGGCGACGGCATTCCGCGCGCGGCATCCAATCGCGCGCCGGTCGTGATCGGCGGGCGGGAGTATCCGATCGCGGGCCGCGTCGCGATGGACCAGTTCGTCGTGGACGTCGGTGACGCCCCCGTCGAGGTCGGCGACCCCGTCGTGCTGTTCGGCGACCCGGCGGCCGGTGCCGCGCCTGTCGAGGACTGGGCCGCAGCCTGCGACACCATCAACTGGGAGATCGTCACGCGCATCGGCGGTCGGACGGCGAGGCGGTATGTCGGTGAGTGAGGGGACGCGTGTCACCCGTGCGCCGCAGCGTGCGGTCGTCGCCGGCACCGACGAGATGGAGGCGCTCGGTCGCGAGCTCGGAGCCCAGCTGCGCGCGGGCGACCTCGTCGTGCTCACCGGGCCGCTCGGCGCGGGCAAGACCACGCTCACCCGCGGCATCGGCGAGGCGCTCGACGTGCGCGGGCCGATCACCTCGCCGACCTTCGTGCTCGCGCGCACCCACCCCTCGCTGAGCGGCGGCCCCGAGCTCGTGCACGTGGACGCATACCGCTTGGGGAATGCGATGGAGCTCGACGACCTCGACATCGACTTCGAGTCATCGGTCGTCGTCGCCGAGTGGGGGCACGGGCTCATCGAGTCCGAGGTCGAGTCGTGGCTCGAGGTCGTGATCGCGCGGCCCGAGGGGGCCGGCGAGGAGTTCGACCCGTCGGACGCCCCCGAGGAGCCGCGCACCGTGACGATCACGGGCTACGGGCCGAGATGGGCTGCGGCATGAGCGCGGCATCCGCGCTGCGCGCCGCCTACGCCGACCGCTTCGCCGCGGTCGCCCTCGCCAACTTCGCGCAGCCGTACCCGTATGCCGCGCACCACACCACGTCCGGCCCCGACGACCGCGCGCTGCCCGTCGAGCTGCACCCGGCCTTCGCCTCGTCCTACGACTGGCACTCGAGCGTGCACATGCACTGGCTCGCGACCCGGCTGCTCGAGTCGGGGGTCGCGTTCTCCGCGGCCGACGCGCTCGCCGGGGCGCTCACGGCGAACCTGAGCGCGGCGAACCTCGCCGTCGAGGCGGACTATCTGCGGGCGCACCCGCTGTACGAGCGGCCGTACGGCTGGGGGTGGGCGCTCGCGCTCGCCGCGTCCGCCGCCGAGTCGCGCGTGCCGGTCGTCGCGACGCTCGCGTCGGGCTTCGCGCCGCTGACCGCGGTGCTGTTCGAGAGCGTGTTGCGCTGGGTCGCGCACACGCCGGAACCCGTGCGCCACGGCGTGCACAGCAACAGCGCGTTCGCCCTGAGGCATGCACTGCTCGCCGCGCGCGTGCTCGGCCGCGACGACGTCGCCGCGGCGGTGGCGGATGCCGCGCGCCGCTGGTTCGGCGCCGACCGCGGCTGGCCCTTCGCGTGGGAGCGCAGCGGGCACGACTTCCTCTCGCCCGGCTTCGCCGAGGCCGACCTCATGGCGGCGGTGCTGGGCGCCGACGAGTTCGCGGAGTGGGCCGACGTGTTCTTCTCGGCGCTCGGCGCCGAGGCGGCCGCGCTGCGGCCGGCGCGGGTGGTCGATGAGCACGACGGGCAGCAGGTGCACCTGTTCGGGCTCGGGCTCTCGACGGCAGCGGCGGCCGCGCGGGTCGCGGCGGTGCTGCCCGGCGGCACGGAGGCGGGTTCGGCCGCGGGCCGCGGGCTCGCGGAGCGGCTGGCGGCCGCGGCGCCCCTGCTGCTGCCGGCCGGGCTCGAGGCATCCGTCTCGGACGAGTTCATGTCGAGCCACTGGCTCGCGACCTTCGCCTGGGACGCGCTCGAGGCCCTCGACGCGCTCGGCTGACCTGCCGGTCGTCACTTGTGCACACTGCGGAGGTCGTGGACCGTGTGCATCTGACGACCGGGGTGGGGTGCTGAGCGGCGGTCGTCACTTGTGCACAGTGCGGGCGCCGTGGACCGTGCGCGAGTGACGACCGGCGGGTCAGCGCAGACGGAAGCGGACTCGCGCGCCCGGCGCGAGCTGAGCGGCGCAGGCGATCGACGCTTCGGTGAGCACGGCGATCACCGGGTAGCCGCCCGTCACCGGGTGGTCGGCGAGGAAGACGAGGGGATGTCCGTCCGCCGGCACCTGCAACGACCCCGTCGCGACGGGCTCGCTCGGCAGCTCGCGCGTGACGGAGCGTTCGAGCGGCGCAGGGCCCTCGAGCCGCACGCCGACCCGGTCGGAGGCGGGCGCGACCGTGAACTCCCGCGTGCGAAGCAGCGCGATCGCCGCGGGCGCGAACCAGTCGTCGCGCGGGCCGAGCAGGGCGTCGAGGACGGCGACGGGAGCCGACGCCCCGGTGCCCCAGGGGGCGGCGACGGCGTCGACCACGGGCTCGCCGTCGACGAGGTCGCCGATCGGCAGCAGGTCGCCGACCCCGAGCGCGGCCGGCCCGAGACCCGCGAGAGTGTCGGTCGAGCGGCTGCCGAGGACGGCCGGGACATCCGCCCCGCCGCGCACCGCGAGGTACGCCCGCAGACCCGTGCTCGGCGCGCCCAACCGCAGCTCGTCGCCGTCGGCGAGCGTGATGAGCTCGTACATCGCCGCCCCGCGCGTGCGGCCGTCGCGGGCCGTGACGGTGAGGGGGCAGTACGCGCCGGTGACGGCCACGACCACCGTGCCGCGGGCGCGCACGGCCAACGAGCCGAACAGCGCCTCGATCACGGCGGCGTCGGGCGCGTTCGCGACGAGGCGGTTGCCGAGCGCGGCGGATGCCCCGTCCGCCGCTCCCGAGACGCCCACGCCCTGGTCGAGCAGCCCGAACCGCCCGCGATCCTGCACGGTCGCGAGCAGGCCGACCCCCGTGACCTCGAGCGCGCTCATGACCGCCCGGCCTCGACGAACCGCACGGCCGAACCGACCGCGAGCAGGGCGGGCGGTGTGCGCTCGGGCGACCACATCGGCACGTCGGTGCGCCCGATGAGCCGCCAGCCGCCCGGCGACGCGCGCGGATAGACCCCGCTGAACTCGCCCGCGAGCCCCACCGCGCCGGCGGGAACCCGGGTGCGCGGCGTCTCGAGGCGCGGCACGTCGAGCGACGGCTCATCGCTCACCAGATAGCCGAAGCCCGGGGCGAAGCCGCCGAACGCGCACACCCAGGTGCGGCCGGTGTGGGCCGCGATGAGCCCATCGACAGACAGCCCGAGCAGCGCTGCCGTCGAGACGAGGTCGGCGCTGTCGTAGACGACCGGGATCTCGACGGGCGCGCCCGAGCGGGGCAGCAGGCCCGGCTCGGGTTCGATCGCCGTCACCGCGGCGGCCACGGCCTCGCGGCTCGTCATCGCCGGGTCGAAGCGCAGCATCACGGTGCGGGCCCCGCTTACGGCATCCTCGACCCCGGGAATCGCCGCGCGCGACAGGGCCGCGCGGCAGCCGACCGCCGCCGCGAGCGAGTCGAACTCGAGCAGGATGCCGCGCTCGCCCGCCCGCAGCACCCGCGGCGCGGAGCTCACACGAAGGCCTTCAGCGCGACGCCGGCCGCTTCGAGCGCCGAGCGCACGCGCCGGGCGATCGCGACGGCGCCGGGGGTGTCGCCGTGCACGCACACCGAGCGGGCATCCACCGCGAGCTCGCTGCCGTCGACCGCCGCGACGCGGCCCTCGGTCACGAGCCGGACGACGCGCGCGGCGATCTCGTCGGGGTCGTGCAGCACCGCGCCGGGCAGGCCGCGCGGCACGAGCGTGCCGTCGGGCCGGAACGCGCGGTCGGCGAAGGTCTCGGCGACGGGCACGAGGCCATGGGCGGATGCCGCGCGCAGCAGCTCCGAGCCCGGCAGCGCCAGTACCGCGAGCCCCGGGTCGACCGCGGCACAGGCGCGCGCGACCGCGTCGGCCTGCACCGCGTCGACCACGGCGACGTTGTAGAGCGCGCCGTGCGGCTTGACGTAGCCGACGCGCGTTCCCGCCGCCCGCGCCGCGGCCTGCAGCGCGCCGAGCTGGTGGACGACATCGGCGAACAGCTCATCGGGCGTGAGGGGAAGCGGGCGCCGGCCGAAGCCGTGCAGGTCGTGGTAGGCGACGTGGGCCCCGACCGCGACGCCGCGTTCGGCGGCGAGCCGGCAGGTCGCGAGCATGATCTGCGGGTCGCCGGCGTGGAAGCCGCAGGCCACGTTCGCGCTCGTCACGAGCTCGAGCAGGGCGGCGTCATCGCCCATGGCCCACGCGCCGAAGCCCTCACCGAGGTCGCAGTTCAGGTCGATGGTGGCCATGGCTTCACGCTAGCGGTGCGACGCACGCAGATACGCTGGAACCATGCTTCTCGCGATCGACACCTCGGCGGGCTCGTCGGTCGCGGTGGTCGACTTCGAACGCGGCGTGCTGGCCGAGTCGTCCGTCTTCGACACCCGCCGCCACGCCGAGGTCATCGGCCCGCTGATCGCCGACGCGCTCGCCGCGGCGGACATCGAGGTCGACGAGCTCAGCGTGGTCGCCGCCGGCATGGGCCCCGGCCCGTTCACCGGGCTGCGCGTCGGCATCGCGGCGGCGCGCGTCTTCGCGATCGGCGCAGGCAAGCCCGTCGTCAACCTGGTCAGCCATGACGCCATCGCGTACCGGGCCTTCCGCGAGGGCCATCGCGGCCCGCTGCTCGTCGTCACCGACGCACGCCGCCGCGAGCTGTTCTGGACCCGCTACGAAGGTGCGGACGAGGCCGGTCTGCCGCTGCGCACCGCCGGCCCCGGGCTCGCCAAGCCCGATGAGTTGCCGCATCCGGGCATCGAGCGCCTCGACGCGGCATCCGTCTCGGCCGCCTCGCTCGGCCTGCTCGCCGAGCAGATGTGGCACCACAAACGCGCGTTCGAGCCCGCCGAGGCGCTGTATCTGCGTTCGCCGGATGTCACGCCCTCGGCCGGCCCGAAGCGGGTGACCGGGTGAGCGCCGCGGACGCGGCATCCGCCCCCGCGTTCCCCGTGATCGGCGACTGGACCCTGCGCCGCGCGGCCGGCGACGACCTCGACCAGCTCGTCGCGCTCGAGCGCGTGATCTTCGAGAGCGACGCCTGGCCCGCGAAGCTGTGGCGGTCCGAGCTCGAGAGCCCCTACACGTGGTACGTCGCGGTCGTGGCGACCGCGGCCCCCGACGTCGTGCTCGGCTACGCCGGGCTGCTCGCCCTGCCGCGCGCCCACGACGCCGACATCCAGACCATCGGCCTCGCCGCCGAGGTGCGCGGCCACGGCCTCGGCCGCGAGCTCATGCGGCAGCTGCACGACGAGGCGCGCCGTCGGGGCGTGCGCGAGATGTTCCTCGACGTGCGTGTCGACAACCCGGTCGCGCAGGGGCTCTACACCTCGTTCGGCTACCAGGAGATCGGCGTGCGCAAGGGCTACTACCAGCCCGACGACGTGGACGCGCTGGTCATGCGCCTGACGCTGGAGGGTCTCGACACGCGGCCTTCGGCTGCTACTCGACCAACGGAGGGCCAGTGAACCGCGAGAACCCCCTCGTCATCGGCATCGAGTCGAGCTGCGACGAGACCGGCATCGGCATCGTGCGCGGCACGCAGCTGCTCAGCAACACGATCGCGAGTTCGATGGACGAGCACGCCCGCTACGGCGGCGTCGTGCCCGAGGTCGCGGCCCGCGCGCACCTCGAGGCGATCGGCCCGGCGATCGAGGCCGCGCTCGCCGAGGCGCAGATCGAGCTGAAGGATGTCGACGCCGTCGCCGTCACGAGCGGCCCCGGGCTCGCGGGTGCGCTCATGGTCGGCGTCGGCGCGGCGAAGGCGCTCGCGCTGTCGCTCGAGAAGCCGATCTACGCCGTGAACCACCTCGTCGGGCATGTCGGCGCCGACGTGCTCGATGCGGACGGCGGCCCGGGGCATCCCGTCGAACTGCCCACGATCGCCCTGCTCGTCTCGGGCGGCCACACCTCGCTGCTGCACGTGCGCGATCTGACCGCCGACGTCGAGCTGCTCGGCGAGACGATCGACGACGCCGCGGGCGAGGCCTTCGACAAGGTCGCGCGCATCCTCGGGCTGCCCTACCCCGGCGGCCCGCAGATCGACCGCGCGGCGGCCGGCGGCGACCCGGCGGCGATTCGCTTCCCGCGCGGGCTCAGCCTGCCGAAGGACATGGCGAAGCACCGCTACGACTTCTCGTTCTCGGGGCTCAAGACCGCGGTCGCCCGCTGGGTCGAGCAGAGGCAGGATGCCGGCGAGGAGGTCCCCGTGGCGGACGTCGCCGCGAGCTTCCGCGAGGCCGTCGTCGACGTGCTCGTCACCAAGGCCGTGAACGCCTGCCGTGACGGCGGGGTGCCGCGCCTGCTGCTCGGCGGCGGCGTGGTCGCGAACAAGCGCCTGCGCGAGGTCGCGGCCGAGCGCTGCGCGGCGGCGGACATCGAGCTGCGCATCCCCGCGCTGTCACTGTGCACCGACAACGGCGCGATGATCGCGGCGCTCGCGGCGCAGCTGATCATGGCCGGGCACGGCCCGTCGACGCTCGAGTTCGGGGCCGACTCGACCCTTCCGGTCACCCACATCCAGGTGCGTTGACACCCTTCGGGGGCGCTGGGACGATGGGCGTGCAGCGGGCATTCAGCCCGCACCGAAGGAGCGTCATGTCCGATCAGCCGAACCCGCCGAGCGAGCCGAACCCGCCCCTCGTGCCGTCCGAGCCGACGACGCCGAACGGCCCCGACGCGCCGGTCGCACCGCAGCCGCCGTTCGAGCCCGATGCGCCCTCGATCCTGCCGCCCGAGCCCGTGGCTCCGCCGACCCCCGCTGCGCCCGAGCAGCCTGCGTTCGAAGCGCCTTCCATTCCCGAGCCGCCCGCCGTGCCCGAGCCGCCGGCTGCCCCGGAACCGCCGGCCGCACCTGAGCCGCCCGCTGCCCCGGAGCCCCCGGCCCCGCCGGTCTTCGAGCCCCCGGTCGCACCGGCTGCGCCCGAGCCGCCGGCCCCGCCCGCCTACGGCGCCCCGCCCGCACCCGCGGCGCCGACGCCGGGCGCCTACGTGCCCGGTGCGCAGCCGCCCACCCCTCCGGCCCCGCCCGCGCCGCCGGCATCCGGCTTCGGCGCACCGCCCGCCGCACCCTACGCGGCGCCGCAGTACGCGCCGAGCCAGCCCCCGCAGCCGGCCGCTCCGCAGTACGGCCAGCCGCAGTACGCACCGCCCGTGCCGCCGGTCGGCGCCGCGCCCTACGGCGCCCCGGGCTACACGAACCCGTACCCCGCCCAGCCGCGCTACAACGCGCTGGCGATCGTCTCGCTCATCGCGTCGGGCGCCGGCGTCGTGTTCCTGCCGCTCATCGGGCAGATCGTCGGCATCGTCCTGGGCTTCGTGGGTCTGAACCAGATCAAGCGCACGGGTGAGCGGGGCCGCGGCCTCGCCCTCGCCGGCGTGTGGATCGGCATCGGATCGCTCGCGCTGGCGGTCATCGCCCTCATCCTGCTGATCGTCGTCGCAGCCTCCTTCGGCGGCATGCACCACGGCACCTACACGTACGGCAGCTCGTCGTCGATGTGACTCTCGTGCATGCGGAAGGCCGGGGCGCGCGCCCCGGCCTTCCGCATGCACGGACCCGCTAGACCCGCTCGGCGAGCAGCGCGGTGTGGCGGCCCGCGACGCGGGTCAGGATCAGGGTGGCGGATGCCGCGCCCTTGAGCCCCAGCTTCGTCCGCAGCCGCGCGGGGTCGACATCCACCCCGCGCTTCTTGATCTCGAGCGTGCCGATGCCGCGCCGGCGTAGCTCGGCCCGCAGCTCCTTCTCGTGGAACGGCAGTCGGTCGGTGATGCGGAAGCCCTGGGCGAACGGGGTGGTCTGCGGGGCATCCGTCGTCAGATAGGCGATGCCGTCGCTGATCATGCGCGCGTCGAGGGTGCGCGCGAGGTCGCCGATGAGGCGGGCGCGGATGACGGCGCCGTCGGGCTCGTAGAGGTACTCGCCGAGGTCGCCGACGCTCTCATCGGGGGTGTCGGCGGCGGCGGTCAGCTCGTGGGCGCCGTGCGCGTCGAGCACGAGCGCGGCGCGGTGGATGCCGGGCCGCGCGAGCGCGCCGAACCACAGCACCAGCTCGACCACGGACCCGCCGGCCGAGACCCACTGCGCCTCGGCCGAGCCCGGGATCAGCTCGCGGTCGAAGCCCGGCCCGAGCTTCACGCCGACGGGCAGGCGTCTCGCGGCGTTGAAAACCCAGTCGAGCGAGGGCGACCAGTCGTCGCTGTCGGCGAGACGGCGGGTGTCGCTGTGGCCGGCGGTGCGGCGCGCGGGGTCGAGCCAGAGCGCGTCGGCGCGATCGAGCGCGAACGACTCGGCGTCGCCCTGCTCGACGACGGCGTCGGGGAACGGGGCGAGGTTGTAGGTCGCGATCGCGGCCGTCACCTCGTCGCGGTCGAGGGCCGTGACCGCGAGGCCGAGGGCCGCGAGCGCCATCGCGTCGCCGCCGATGCCGCAGCCGAGATCGGCGACGTGCCGGATGCCCGCGTCGCGGTATCTGGCGGCGTGCCGTGCCGCGACCCTCAGCCGCGTCGCCTGCTCGAGACCGGCCTCGGTGAACAGCATCCGCCCCGCGAAATCGCCGAACTTGCCCTGCGGACCGCCGGCCTTCGCGCGCAGCTTGGCCTGAGTGAGCACGGCGGCGACGAGGGCGGGGGAGTGCCCGGCCGCCCGCAGCGCGGCGACCGTCTTGACCACGTCGCGCTGCGACTCGTACGGCGGCAGCGCGTCGAGCAGGGCGAGGCCGGTGGGGCTGAGCAGTTCGATGAGCTCGTCGCGCAGCATGCTCGTCGCCTCCGTCACCGGCATTCACACTTTGGCACTCGCCTTGCAGGAGTGCCAGACGGGGTTCTAGACTCGGCTTAGCACACTCGGTATGAGAGTGCTAACCCATGTCTTGAAGTACACCGTACAAGAAAGAGGTCTACCGTGTCGGTCTCCATCAAGCCGCTCGAGGATCGCATCGTGATCAAGCAGGTCGAGGCAGAGACGACCACCGCGTCGGGTCTCGTCATCCCCGACACCGCGAAGGAGAAGCCGCAGGAGGGCGAGGTCGTCGCCGTGGGCCCCGGCCGCATCGACGACAACGGCAACCGCGTTCCGCTCGACGTCGCCGTCGGCGACCGCGTCATCTACTCGCGCTACGGCGGCACCGAGGTCAAGTACGGCGGCGACGAGTTCCTCGTGCTGTCGGCTCGCGACGTGCTCGCAGTGGTGGTCCGCTGACGACGTCAGCGGCCGCGTCGATCCGCTGAGGATCGATTGGCATCATCTCTGAGGCCCGGGTCGGCAGACCCGGGCCTTAGTGTTTTCCAGGTGGCACCGAGCACGTCGAACCCCCTCCGCTCCGGCCTGATCTACGGCCTGGTCGCGTATCTGCTGTGGGGTCTGCTGCCGCTCTACTTCCTGCTGCTCGCCCCGACCGGCGCCTTCGAGATCGTGGCGTGGCGCGTGCTGTGGACGCTCGGCTTCTGCCTCATCGCGCTCTCGCTGACGCGCGGCTGGAAGCCGCTCATCGCGCTCGTGAGGCGCCCCCGCATCCTCTTCACGATGGCCGGCGCGGGCGCGCTGATCTTCGTCAACTGGCAGACCTACGTGCTCGCGACGACGACCGGGCACGTCGTCGAGGCGGCGCTCGGCTACTTCATCAACCCGGTCGTCACGGTCTTCCTCGGCGTGCTCGTGCTGCACGAGAAGCTGCGTCGGCTGCAGTGGGCCGCGGTCGGCGTGAGCCTCGTCGCGGTCGTCGTGCTGACCTTCGCCTACGGCTCGTTCCCGTGGATCGCCCTGACCCTCGCGTTCTCGTTCGGCCTCTACGGCTTCGTCAAGAAGCGCGTGGGCGGCGAGGTGGACGCCCTGTCCGGGCTCGCGCTCGAATCGGCGTGGCTCGTGCCGGTGGCCGTCGCCGAGCTCGTCTTCGTGGGGCTGACGACGGGCGTGACCTTCGGGCACGTGAGCGTCTGGAACACGGTGCTGCTGGTGCTCGCCGGGGTCGTGACCGCCGTGCCGCTGCTGCTGTTCGCGGCATCCGCCCGCCGTCTGCCGCTCGTCTACATCGGCCTCGTGCAGTACGTGACGCCCGTGATGCAGTTCATCGTCGGCGTCGTCTTCCTGCACGAGGCGATGGATGCCGCGCGCTGGGTCGGCTTCATCGTGATCTGGCTCGCGCTCGTCATGCTCACCGTCGACCTCGTGCGCGCCGGGCGTTCCCACCGTGCTCGGAATGTTCGCGCGCAGTCGTCGGTTAGCATTGAGTGAATCCCCGATGGCGCTCGCAGCTCGGGGATTTTCGGCTATCGGCGCACGAGCACAAGGGGTGTCATGGACCAGGCAGATCCGTTCGGTTTCGTTGGGTTGACGTACGACGACGTCATGCTCCTGCCGGGGGCGACGGAGGTCATCCCGAGCGAGGCGGACACGACCTCGCGTCTCACGAAGCGGATCTCGGTGCATGCGCCGCTCATCTCCGCCGCGATGGACACCGTCACCGAGGGCCGCATGGCCATCGCGATGGCGCGCGGCGGCGGCCTCGGCATCGTGCACCGCAACATGTCGATCGACGACCAGGCCGCGATCGTCGACCGCGTGAAGCGCTCCGAGTCGGGCATGATCACGAACCCCGTCACCACGACGCCCGACGCGACCGTCGCCGCGGTCGATGAGCTGTGCCGCACCTTCCGCGTCTCCGGGCTGCCGGTCGTCGACGCCGAGGGCACCCTCGTCGGCATCATCACCAACCGCGACATGCGCTTCGTCTCGCCGTTCGAGGCCGAGACCATCCGCGTGGCGGACGTCATGACGAAGACGCCGCTCATCACCGCCCCCGTCGGCATCGACCCCGACCACGCCCTCGCGCTGCTCGCCCAGCACAAGATCGAGAAGCTGCCCCTCGTCGACGAGGCGGGCAAGCTCAAGGGCCTCATCACCGTCAAGGACTTCGACAAGTCCGAGAAGTACCCCTTCGCCACGAAGGACGAGTCGGGCCGCCTGCGCGTCGGCGCCGCCATCGGCTTCTTCGGCGATGCGTGGGACCGTGCGACGCAGCTCATGGAGGCCGGCGTCGACGTCATCGTCGTCGACACCGCCAACGGCGAGAGCCGCGGCGAGCTCGAGATCATCTCGCGCATCAAGAACGACCCGGCGTTCAAGGACGTCGACGTGATCGGCGGCAACATCGCCACCCGCTCGGGCGCCCAGGCGCTCATCGACGCCGGTGCGGACGCCGTCAAGGTCGGCGTCGGCCCCGGCTCCATCTGCACCACCCGCGTCGTCGCGGGCGTCGGCGTGCCGCAGGTGACGGCCGTGTACGAGGCATCCCTCGCCGCCCGCGCCGCCGGCGTGCCCCTGATCGCCGACGGCGGTCTGCAGTACTCGGGCGACATCGGCAAGGCGATCGTCGCCGGCGCCGACACCGTCATGCTCGGCTCGCTGCTCGCCGGCACCGACGAGGCCCCGGGCGAGTTGATCTTCGTCAACGGCAAGCAGTTCAAGACCTACCGCGGCATGGGCTCGCTCGGCGCGCTGCAGACCCGCGGCAAGAAGACCTCGTACTCGCGCGACCGCTACTTCCAGGCCGACGTGCCGAGCGACGAGCAGCTCATCGCCGAGGGCATCGAGGGCAAGGTGCCCTACCGCGGTGCGGTCGGCTCGGTCGTCTACCAGCTGCTCGGCGGTCTGCGTCAGACGATGTTCTACACGGGCGCCCGCACGATCCCCGAGCTCAAGGCCAAGGGCAAGTTCGTGCGCATCACGCCGGCCGGCCTCAAGGAGAGCCACCCGCACGACATCCAGATGGTCGTCGAGGCGCCGAACTACCGCAGCTAGTTCGCAGCACGTGAGATGAGCGGATGCCCCGGCCGGGGCATCCGCTCATTCGTTCCCCCGGCCGTGGCAAATCGTTTCGCAACGCTAATCGAATCGATACGATCGCAGCATGCGATTCGGAATGTTCGTTCCCCAGGGCTGGCGTCATGATCTGGTCAACATCGACCCCGCGAAGCACTGGGAGGTGATGAACGGGATCGCCCAGCACGCGGACTCCAACGAGCTGTGGGAGTCGGTGTGGGTCTACGACCACTTCCACACGGTGCCGATCCCGTCCGACCAGGCGACGCACGAGGCGTGGTCGCTCATCTCGGGCTTCGCCGCGTCGACGAAGCGCGTGCGCCTCGGCCAGATGTGCACCTGCATGAGCTACCGCAACCCGGCCTACCTCGCGAAGGCCGCGACGACGGCGGACATCATCTCGGGCGGCCGCGTCGAGATGGGCATCGGCGGCGGCTGGTACGAGCACGAGTGGCGTGCCTACGGCTACGGCTTCCCCGGCATCGGCGAGCGCCTCGGGCGCCTGCGCGAGGGCGTCGAGATCATGAAGCAGGCCTGGACGACCGGCACGGCGACCCTCGACGGCAAGCACTACCAGGTCGACAACGCGCTGTTCTACCCGCAGCCGCTGCAGAAGCCGGGCATCCCGTTCTGGATCTCGGGCGGCGGCGAGCAGAACACCCTCAAGATCGCGGCGGAGTACGCGCAGTACACGAACTTCGGCGGCGCCCCCGAGACCTTCGCGCGCAAGAGCGAGATCCTCAAGCAGCACTGCGACAAGGCCGGCACCGACTTCGACGCCATCGTGCGCTCGACGAACTTCAACGTCATGATCGGCGACTCGCAGGCCGACATCGACCGCCAGATCGACGCGCTCGAGGCGCGCGTGCGCCCGTACCTCGGCGACGCGACCGACGGCTTCCTCAGCGAGTATCGCAGCCCGGGCGCCCTCGCGGTCGGCACGCCCGAGCAGATCGTCGAGCGCCTCGCGAAGCAGGCCGAGGCCGGCCTCGGCTACACGATCTTCTACTTCCCCGACGCCGCGTACTCGCTCGAGGCCGTGCAGCGCCTGGAAGAAGAGGTTCTGCCGCACCTCGCCTGACCCCGTCGGGCACTTTTTCTACTGTGGGGCATATGGGATCGACCGATTCCATATGCCCCACAGTGGATTAAGTGCCCGGCAGTCAGGCGGATGCCTCGGCCGCCGCCGCGATCTTCCCGACGGCCTCGACGAGCACCTCGGGGGCGCACGCGATGTTCATGCGCGCGAAACCGCGGCCCTGCGCGCCGAAGCGCGGGCCGTTGCTGAGCACCACCCCGGCGCGGCGGCGCAGGGCGCGTGCCGGGTCCTCGCCCCAGCCGTACTCGCTCAAATCGAGCCAGGCGAGATAGCTCGCGCGCGGCTCGCGGTAGCGCGCGAGGGGCAGCTGCTCGGCGAGCAGGCGCGAGAGCATCCGCCGATTCTCCTCGATCGCGGCGATCGTGCCGTCGAGCCAGTCGCGGCCCTCGTCGAAGCCGATGCGCGTGGCGATCGCGCCGAAGAGGCCGGTGCGGAACACGACCTCTTCGGGCAGGCCGCGCACGAGCGTGCGCATGCGCTCGCCCGCTGTGACGAAGAGCGCGCACTTGAGGCCCGCGAGGTTGAAGGCCTTGCTGGCCGAGTGGGCCGCAATGCCGTGCTCGGCGGCCGCGGGGGAGACGTCGAGGTAGGGCGTGAACGCGGCGTCCGTGTGCACGAGCGGGGCGTGGATCTCGTCGCTCACGACGAAGCCGCGGTGCTTCTCGACGACCGCGGCGAGCGCCTCGAGGGCTTCGCGCGAGTGCACGAGCCCGAGCGGGTTGTGGGGGTTGCACAGCAGGACGCCGCGGGCGCCGGCATCCATCGCCCGATCGATGCCCTCGAGGTCGAGCGACCACTCCTCGCCGTCGTCGAGGAGCGGCACCTCGACGACCGTGCCGCCCGCCTCGGGCACGAGGTCGAAGAACGGCGGGTAGACGGGCGGCGTGATGATGACGCCCTCGCCGGGCGCGATCAGCCGGCGCAGCGCCTCGGCGATGACGACGCTCACGTCGGTCGTCGTGGCCATGCCGTCGGGGTCGGGATGCCAGTCCCACCGGTCGTCCGCGAACGCCGCCAGCGCCCGCGCCGCCGCCCGGCCGCCGGAGCGCGGGTCGAGGTAGCCCGTGTCGCCGAGGTCGATCGCCTCGTGCAGGGCCGCCTTGATGACGGGGGCGAGCGGGAAGTCCATCTCGGCGACGAACATGGGCAGGTACTCGGGCCCGAACGCGCGCCACTTCTCGCTCGTGCGGCGGCGCAGGGTGTCGAGGGATTCGGCGCGGGTGGGCTCCATGACGCCAGCCTAGGCTCGGGCATCCGGCGCGCCGGTAGGCTGGGCGGGTGGCAGAGATCGAGATCGGCGCGAGCAAGCGCGCCCGCCGGGTGTACGCCTTCGACGACGTTGCGGTCGTGCCGAGCCGTCGCACGCGCGACCCCGAGAACGTCAGCGTCAAGTGGTCGATCGACGCGTTCACGTTCGACACCCCGATCATCGCGGCGCCCATGGACTCGGTCGTCTCGCCGTCCACCGCGATCGAGATCGGGAAGCTCGGCGGCCTCGGCGTGCTCGACCTCGAGGGCCTCTGGACCCGCTACGAGGACCCCGAGCACGTGCTCGCCGAGATCCGCTCGCTGCCGGCCGAGAGCGCGACGAAGCGCATGCAGCAGATCTACGCCGAGCCGATCAAGGCCGAGCTGATCCGCGACCGCCTCGCCGAGATCCGCGCGGCGGGCGTCACCGTCGCCGGCTCGCTGAGCCCGCAGCGCACCCAGCAGTTCTACGAGACCGTGCTCGCCGCCGGCGTCGACCTGTTCGTCATCCGCGGCACGACCGTGAGCGCCGAGCACGTCGCGAAGCAGCGCGAGCCGCTCAACCTCAAGCAGTTCATCTACGAGCTCGACGTGCCGGTGATCGTCGGCGGCGCCGCGACCTACACCGCGGCGCTGCACCTCATGCGCACCGGCGCCGCGGGCGTGCTCGTGGGCTTCGGCGGCGGGGCCGCGTCGACCACGCGCCTCGTCACGGGCATCCACGCCCCCATGGCGACCGCGGTCGCCGACGTCGCGGGCGCGCGCCGCGACTACCTCGACGAGTCGGGCGGCCGCTACGTGCACGTCATCGCCGACGGCGGCCTCGGCACCTCGGGCGACATCGTGAAGGCGATCGCCTGCGGGGCGGATGCCGTCATGCTCGGCGCCGCGCTCGCGCGGGCCTCCGAGGCGCCGGGCGGCGGCTGGCACTGGGGCGCCGAGGCGCACCACCCCGAGCAGCCGCGCGGCCACCGCGTGCAGGTCGGCACGGTCGGCTCGCTGCAGGAGGTGCTCTACGGCCCCGCCTCGACGGCCGACGGCACCGCGAACCTCATCGGCGCGCTGCGCCGCTCGATGGCGACCACGGGCTACTCCGACCTCAAGGAGTTCCAGCGCGTCGAGGTCGTCGTCGCGCCGTATCTCGGCGGCTGAGCGGCGCCCGCGCCAACTGCGCCAGACGGCGCCGGCTGCGTCGGACGAAAGTCCGTGGTGCGCAGCCGGCGCCGTCTGGCGCAGTTGAGGAGAGGGATGCCTCAGCCGTCGGCGCCCGCCGGGGTCGTCGTCTCGGTGAGCCCCTCGAGCTTGAGCGCCTTCTCGGCGTACGAGTTGGTGAAGGTGTCGGCGTAGTTCAGCTTCGAGGTGTCGACGCCGAGAGTCTTCTCCATCGCGAAGATCACCTTCGGGCCGCCGGCCGGCATGATGCCGTCGGGCAGGAACTGGCCCTTGTCGGTGGCCAGGCCGTCGATGTACTGCTGCTTCGTGATCGTGCTGTTCTGCACGAACGACGACGGCAGCTTGTTCGCGATGTCGGCGGCCGAGTGGGTCGAGATCCAGTGCATCGTCGCCACGAGCGCGTCGACGACGGCCTGCGTCGCCTTCTGATGCGACTTCACCCAGGATGCCTGCGCGAGCACGCCCGCCGCGGGCCATGCGCCCCCGAGCGCCTTGGTCGCGCCGTCCGTGGTCGCGAGGTCGATCGTCGTGTCGGCGACCTTCCCGGCGGTCAGCGCGCCGACCGTGGGCTGGGTCGTCATGACGCAGTCCGCGGTGCCGCGCTGCAGGGCGGCGATCGCGGTCGAACCGGCGCCGACGGCGAGCGTGCGGTACTGCGAGCGCTTGATGCCCTGCTGCGAGGCGAGGAACTGGGTCAGCTCGTCCGTGCCCGAGCCGAGGTCGGTCACGCCGAGGGTCTTGCCCTTGAAGTCGGCCGCCGAGGTCACGCCGCTCTTGGTCGTGCACATCTCGCGCTCGCCGGGGGCGCCGGAGAGCTGCACGACATCGATGACGTCCTTGCCCTTGGACTGGAAGTCGACCGTGTGGATGTACCAGGCGCCGGCCATGTCCACCTGGCCGGAGGCCATGGCATCCTCGGCCCCGACCCCGCCGTTCTGCTCGGTCGAGAGCTCGACGTTCACGCCGTACTTCTTGTAGTAGCCGAGCTGCTGCGCGAGCTGGTACGGCAGATAGATCTGCTTGTCGATGCCGCCGACCATGAGCTTGACGGTGGGCAGGCTGCCCGAGCCGGAGCTCGAGGTGGTGCTGCTCGGGCTGCTGCAGGCGGCGAGGCTCAACGCCACGATCCCCGCTGCGGCCACGCCGATGGCGCGTGTGAACATGCTGTGATTCCTTTCGATAGGCCGCCGACGCCGATGTCGGTGGCGGATTCCCGCCACGCGGAGCGACGGATGTCAGATGCCGGCGGCCTCGGACCGCACCGGCGGCCGCCACTTCAGCACGGCTCGCTCGAGCAGCCCGATCAGGTACTCGGCGAGCAGGGTGAACGCCGCGACGATGACCATGCAGGCGAACACCGTGTCCGGGTCGAAGCTCCCCTGCGCGTGGCTGATGATCAGGCCGATGCCGTGCTGGGCGCCGATCACCTCCGAGACGAGCGCACCGATGATCGCGAACCCGAAGGCCGTGTGCATGCTCGCGATGATCCAGGTCATCGCGGAGGGCACCGTGACGTGCCGGGCGACGCCGAGCGGGGAGGCCCCGAGCACCCGCACGTTCGCGACCAGGTTCCGATCCACCTCGCGCACGCCCTGGAAGGCGTTGAAGAACACGACGAAGAACACGAGCACGCCGGCGAGCAGCGCCTTGGGGAAGATGCCGAGGCCGAAGGCGACCATGAAGATCGAGGCCAGGATGATGCGCGGGATCGAGTTGACGATCTTGATGTAGGGGCTGAGCACGTCGGCGAGGTAGCCGTTCATGCCGAGCAGCAGGCCGAACAGGATGCCGGCCAGCGTGCCGCCCAGGAAGCCGTACAGCGCCTCCTGGATCGTCACCCAGAGGTTCTCCCAGATCGTGCCGAAGCCCGTGTCCTGGGTGAAGAGCGTCACGAGGCTCTGCCAGATGCCGGTCGGCTGGCCGAAGAAGAACTTGTCGACCCAGCCGACCTCGGTGAACCACTGCCAGCCGCCGATCACGATCACGATGACCGCGACGCGGCCGAGCCAGACCAGGGCCCTGCGGCGGCTGCGAGTGCGGCGTGCGGATGCCTGCAGCGCCGCTTCGGTCACCTGGTTGAGGTCGGCCAGCCCGTTGATGAGCTCGACGGTCACGCCCGACCCGCTCATGCCGCGGCCGCCGTCATCGCGTAGGCGCGGTTGACCTCGTCGCGCAGCGACTCCCAGATCTGCCCCTGCAGCTCGAGGAAGCGCTGCTCGTGCCGGATCTGCTGCACGTCGCCGCGCGGGCGCGGCAGGTCGATGTCGAACACGTTCTTGACCGTGCCGGGGCTGCTCGTCATGACGGCGACCCGGTCGGAGAGGGCGACGGCCTCGTCGAGGTCGTGCGTGATGAACAGCACGGACGGCCGCAGCTCCTCCCACAGCCCGAGCAGCTCGGTCTGCATGATCGCCTTGGTCTGGACATCCAGCGCCCCGAACGGCTCGTCCATGAGCAGGATGCGCGGGCGGTTGATCAGCGCGGCGGCCATGGCGACGCGCTTGCGCATGCCGCCCGAGAGCTGGTGCGGGTAGCGGTCCTCGAAGCCGGCGAGGCCGACCCGGCGCAGCCAGTCGCGGGCGAGCGCGATGGCCTGCTTCTTCGGCGTGCCGAGCAGCGTGGGGCCGAGCACGACGTTGTCGAGCACGGTCTTCCAGGGGAACAGGGAATCGGCCTGGAACATGTAGCTCACCCCCTTCGTGATGCCGTCGACGAGCTGGCCGCCGACGCGGACGCCGCCGGCGCTCGGGCGTTCGAGGCCCGAGACCTGGGCGAGGGTGGTGGACTTGCCGCAGCCGGTCGGGCCGACGACGGCGCAGAACTGGCCGGGCTCGACGGTCAGCGACACATCGCGGATCGCGGTGAAGGGGTCGCCCTTCGGCGTGAGGAAGCGCTTCGTCAGGCCGACGATCTCGATGCGCGCGGCGCGGTCGCCGGTGGGGTTTGGTGACGCATCACCCATGAGCAATCAGACCTCTCTGTCCGTTGTTGGCAGGTGCGGGGATGACGCTAGGCGGGCGGCGGCGGATGCCGGCGGTTGTGCGCCTTGCGCTCGGGATAAACCCGTTGCCGCGGGTTGTGCGCATTGTGCTCAGGGTCGCCCTGGGCCGTTTTGCGGCATCCGCGCGGCCGCCGCGTATGCTGGCGCGGTTCTTTCGGCGACGGCGACGAGGAGGTGGCGATGGCGTGGGTTCCGACCCCGTCGCGCACGACGCGGCGGCCCGACGCCCGCCGGCGCCGCCTGGGCTTCACCGGTCAGGCGATGGTGCTGCAGCTGGTCGTCGTCGTCGCGGCGGTCGCGGGGGCGGTGGCGCTCACCGCCTGGTTCAGCGCCCAGCAGCTGACCGGCCAGATCGAGCAGCGCGCGCTCGCCGTGGCGCGCACGACGGCGAGCAACGGCGACATCCGCACCGAGGTCGGCCGGCTGAGCGCGCTGCCCGCCTTGCCCGACGCGGCCGCGCTGCGCACGGGAACGGTGCAGCAGATCGCGGAGGAGATCCGCCGCAGCACGGGCGCCCTCTACGTCGTCGTGACGGACGAGTCGGGGCTGCGCCTCTCGCACCCGGACGCGAGCCTGCTCGGGCAGCCCGCGACCGGGCGCACCGACCTGGTGCTGCACGCCGGCCGCGAGAGCACCGACATCGACCACGGCGGCCTCGGGCTCTCCGCGCGGGCGCGGGTGCCGATCTTCACCGAGCCGGGCGGCCGGGTGATCGGCGAGGTGAGCGTCGGGTTCCCGATGACGGCCGTCGATCAGGCGCTGCTCCAGTTGATCCTGCCGCTGCTCGCCGCGACCGTCGGCGCCCTGGCGATCAGCGGCGCGGCATCCACCCTCGTGGCCCGTCGGCTGCGTCGGCTGACCCGCGATCTCGAACCCGAGCAGATCGCGAATCTGCTGCAGGACCAGGAGGTCGTGCTGCACGGGATCGCCGAGGGGGTTCTCGGCGTCGCGCCGGACGGGCGTGTCACGGTCTGCACCGCGCGGGCACAGCGGATGCTGCAGCTGGGGGACGTCGTCGGGCAGCAGTTCCACAGCCTCGCCCTGCCGGCGGCGGTGGGCCGGCTCATCGAGGATCCGCAGCAGGCGGGCAGCGACACCCAGGTCGTCGTGGGGGAGGCGGTGCTCAGGGTCCTCGCCCGCCGCGTCACGCGCGGCACGAGCAACCTGGGCTGGGTGCTCACGATCTTCGACCGCACGCAGATCGTCGCGCTCACCAACCAGCTGGATGCCGTCGCCGCGCTGTCGAACGCGCTGCGTGTGCAGCGCCACGAGTTCGCCAACCGGCTGCACACGGCGACGGGTCTGCTCGACCTCGGCGACACCGAGGAGGCTGCGCGGTTCCTGCACGAGACACTCGAGAACGGGCCGCTCAAATACCCGCTCAAGCACTCGGAGCGACTGAACGACCCCTACCTGAAGGCCTTCCTGGGCGCGAAGGGCTTCGAGGCCTCCGAGCGCGGGGTGCTGCTGCGGCTCGGCGTCGAGACGCTGATCCGCGGCGACGTCGCCGACCCGCAGGACATCACGACCGTGCTCGGCAACTTGATCGACAACGCGGTCGAGGCCGCGGTGCGCGGCAGCGGCGAGCCGCGCTGGGTCGAGGTCGAGCTGATGAATGAAGCGGATGTCCTGCACCTGGTCGTCGCGGATTCGGGCGACGGCGTCGTCGACGGCCCCGAGCTGCCGTTCGTCGAGGGCCACACGACGGCGGAGCCCGCACCGGGCCTCGAGCCGGGGCCGGCGGAGGGCTGGCTGCGCCGCGGCCACGGGCTCGGGCTGCCGCTGTCGCGGCGCATCGCCCGCGCGCTCGGCGGCGACGTCTGGCTCGCCTCGGCGGGCGCCCCCGGCGGCCCGGGTGCGGTCTTCTGCGCGCGACTGCCCGGGGTGGTCCGGGCAGGCGCGGCCGCGGCGGTGCGGCGATGAGCGCTGCGCCCCGACCGCTGCGGGTCCTCGTCGCGGACGACGACTTCCACGTCGCGCGGCTGCACGCCGCCGTGGTCGACGCCACGGAGGGCTTCGTGGCGCTGCCGCCGATGGGCTCGGGCGAGGCGGTGCTGCGCGCGGTGCCCGCCGCCGCCCCGGACCTCGTGCTGCTCGACGTCTACATGCCCGACATGAACGGCCTCGACGTGCTCGCACGCATCGACATCGACGCCTTCGTGGTGAGCGCCGCGAGCGATCAGGCCTCGGTGCGCCGCGCGCTGCGCCGCGGTGCGCTGAGCTATCTCATCAAGCCGTTCCCGGAAGAGCTGCTGCGGCGCCGGCTGCAGGGGTACCTGCGGTTCCGGCAGCTGCTCGCCGACGGGCCGAACCTCGATCAGGACGCCGTCGAGCGCGCGCTGCGGATGCTGCACCCGGGCGACCGCAGCACCGGCCGGCCGCGCGCCGTGACCGAGCTCTCGGTGCTCGAGGCGCTGCGGAACGCCGTCGAGCCGCTGTCGGCGGCCGATGTCGCCGCCGCGGTCGGGGTCTCACGCGCGACGGCGCAGCGCTACCTCTCGGGCCTCGTCGACGACGGCGCCGCGAGCGTGCAGCTGCGCTACGGGGCGGCGGGGCGGCCGGAGCACCGCTACGGCATCCGGCCGGAGTGAGGCTCGTTCCCGCACTGCCGCTCTTTCGCGCGATACGGACTTCGTCGCGCGTTCTGACGGGTTGTAACGCGCGACGAACTCCGTATCGCGCGAAAGTCTGCGAATGCCAGCCGGGCGGGTCTGTAGCCTGACGAGCGTGGACCACGAGGAGGTCGTTCGGGTGTACGGGCCGTGGCTCGCGCACACTCCGGCTGATGTTGTCGAGCTGCAGCGTGGCTACCCCGGGCGGTGGTGGGTCGCCGGCGGTTGGGCTATCGAGGCCTTCACCGGCATCCCGCGACCACATGGTGATATCGACTTGAGCATCCCGCGCTCCGATGTCGCGCTGTTCTGGCACCACCTCTTCGGCCGCATGCACGTCTGGGAGGCGGATGCAGGGACGCTCCGTCCCCTGGTCGGCGCTGAAACGGCGGTCGCACAGAGTTGCGGCAACCTCTGGCTTCGCCGGAGTGGCGCCGACCCGTGGGAGTACGACGTCCTTCTTGCGGAGACGGACGAGGAGCGCTGGATCTACAAGCGTGACCCGCGTATTGCGCTCCCCATCGAAGACATCGTGTGGCGAAAGGATGGGGTCGGCTACCTGAGGCCCGAAATCCAGCTCTTGCACAAGGCGCGCGGTCTGCGCTCTCAGGACCAGCATGATTTCGATGCGTGTCTTCCGCTTCTAAGCACACCCGCGCGAACCTGGCTGCACGCGGCTCTGGATGTCGCCCATCCGGGGCACCCTTGGGCGGTTCGGCTCGCGACGCAGCTCTGACCAATGGGCAGGGCCGTGATGGCGGTGCGGAACACCCACCGTCGCGGTTCAGACCAGTGGCGACCAGAGCTCGTCCTCGAGGCGCCAGTCGACCGGGGCGCCCGTGACCTCGAGCGCGTCGGTGAGCCAGACCGTCGCGCCCGGCGCCCAGCCGGCGAGCACAGTCGCCGCGGCATCCTCGACACCTGCGGCTTCGGCATCCTCGACGGCGATCGCCCGCTCTGCCGCGCGCAGATAAGCCGCGCCCGTGACGTGCACCGCGTCCCATTCGGCGGCGACTGCCGGCCAGTCGGGCAGCACCCAGCGCCCGTCGCGACCCGTGGCGAGCCCCCACACCTGGCGGCGCGATGCGGTGACGTCGAAGGGATGCCTGCGGCACAGCTCCGCCCAGTCCGCCGGCCCCGCGATCTCGAGCACGCGTGCACCCGCACGCGCCCGCGCCGGCCAGACCCGGGCGTGTTCCTCGCCCATCGAGTCCTCGAGGAAGTGCAGCGCAGCCGGTCCCGCTGCTCCGAGCTCGGCCGTCGACCACACCCCGCTGTACATCGGCAGCGCCCACCACGCGCCGCTCAGCGGCTGGCCGGGGTAGTTCGCGGCGTGTCGGGCGAACTGCGCCTCGTCGAGCTCGGCGCGCGAGCGCCAGCCCGCGAGCCGGGCCCCCGTCGTCGCGGGCTCGGGCCGCTCGGGCACGCGTCGCTCGCGCGTCTCGGGGTCGTCGTAGAAGAACCCGGTCACGAACTGGGGTGCGGCGAGCGGATGCCACAGCCACGCGGCCTCGGGCATCCGCCCCACCCGCTCCGCGACCGTGCGCAGCGCCTCGTCGAAGATCGGGTCCGCGAGCATGAGGTCGGTGCCGTCGGGCTCCTGCCAGGGACGGGCCGCGTCGACGGACGCGGTGAGGGCGGCGCCCAGCGTTCCGGGCCGCAGCACGAGGTCGTCGGCGGCGGCCGCGAGGTGCGCGGCGACGCCGGCCGCGGTGTCGGCGGGGCGCGCCGCGGGGGAGCCGCCCCACCCCGTCGCGAAGCCGAACGCGACGCCGCCCGAGCGCTCGAGGTCGCGCACCACGCCCCACGCCACGGCGTGCACGGACTCGTCGGCGCGGGCCGCGAGCTCCCACAGCATCCGCCGCCCGCGCGGCCCCTCGATCAGCTCGTCAGCGTGCGCATCCTCGTCCACGGCTCCACCCTGGCACCGCTCGCCTGCGCTGGGCGGCTCCACCGGCGCCGGACGGCGCGCCGCGTGGCGCAGGTGGGGCCGCCCAGCGCAGGCGGGCGGCGGCCCCGCGCCTAAACTGGCCGCATGACGGAAGTCCGGCGGACCAAGCTGCCCGGTGTCGGCATGCTGCACACCTTCTATCCCGAGGACGGGGGCAAGGTCGGCGTCGTCGCACACCGCAGCGGCGCGAACGACCTCGTCATGATCGACGACCCCTCGAACCCCGACGAGGCGGTCAAGATCACCCTGCGCCTCACGGAGGACGAGGCGCACACCCTCGCCGAGCTGCTCGGCGGCACGCAGATCACCGAGAGCCTGCAGGCGCTCGACCAGATCCCGGGCCTCAGCATCGACTGGTTCACGGTCGACTACGACGACGCCATCGCCGGCAAGCCGCTCGGCAAGCCCGCCGATCACGGCTTCGTCGGCGTCACGGTCGTCGCGGTCGTGCGCGGCGAGACCACGAACCCGGGCCCCGGCATCGACTTCACGGTGTTCCCGGGTGACACGCTCGTCGTCGCGGGCAGCCCCGAGAAGGTCGCGAAGACCTTCGCCTACTTCCGCACGGGGACTGTGCCGATGACCTCCGCCATCCCCACCGCACCCGCCGCGCAGCCCGAAAGCTGAACGTGCACCGCGCTGCCGCGCTCGCCGCGGGGTCGACCGATCACGCCCACCTCGGCACGCAGCTGATCACGCTCGGCGTCCTGTTCGTCTTCGCCTACGTGCTCGGCCGTCTCGCGAAGCGCGTCGGCCTGCCGGCGATCCCCGTCTACATGGTCGTCGGGCTGCTCGCGAGCCCGAACACGCACGCGTTCCCGCTCGATTTCCAGGCGGCGGATGTCCAGCTCGTCGCCGTGTTCGGCCTGATCCTGCTGCTGTTCTCGCTGGGCCTCGAGTTCGATCAGGACGAGTTCTTCGGCAGCCTCGGCAAGCTCGTCGTCTCGGGCGGCACCTACGTCGCGCTGAACCTCGGCATCGGCCTCGCCTTCGGCTTCTGGGTCGGCTGGGGCACGCGCGAGGCCCTCATCATCGCGGGCATGACCGCGACATCCTCGAGCGCGATCGTCACCAAGCTGCTCATCGAGCTGCGCCGCCTGACGAACGCCGAGACGCCGATGATCCTCGGCGTCACGGTCGTCGAGGACATCTTCATCGCGATCTACCTGGCGATCGTCTCGGCCGCGCTCAGCCATGCGACGGGCTTCTGGCCGATCGCGCTGCGGCTCGTGCTCGACTTCCTGTTCATCGTGCTGATGTTCGCCCTCGCGCGCTGGGGCGGGAAGTACGTCTCGCGGCTGCTCAAGACGAACGACGACGAGCTGTTCACCGTGCTGTTCTTCGGCCTCGCCGTCGTGTTCGGCGGCATCGGCGAGGAGATCGGCGTGACCGACGCGATCGGGGCGTTCCTCATCGGCGTCGTGCTCGGCGCCACCCGCTACCACGCGCGCATCGAGCGCGTCACGATCCCGCTGCGGGACATCTTCGCCGCGTTCTTCTTCCTGAACTTCGGTCTCGACCTCGATGTGGCGCAGTTCGGCGGGGTCGCGTGGGTCGTGGTGGCCGCCGTCATCCTCACCCTCGGCCTCAACTTCGGCGCGAGCCAGCTGATCGCGCGGATGAACGGCTTCGGGGTGGAGGCCGGGATCAACACCTTCGTGATCCTGCAGAACCGCGGCGAGTTCGCGCTGATCCTCGCGACGCTCGCCGTCGGGGCGGGGCTCGACGAGCGCCTCACGCCGTTCGCCGGCCTGTATGTCCTGATCATGGCCGTCATCGGGCCGCTCATGGCGGCGAACTCGGAGCGCGTGAACACGCGGATCCGGAAGCGGCGCGTGCGGCGCAACCTGGCGAAGGCGGCCGCGCTCGCGGCTGCTTCCCAGCTTGTTGAAGAGTGAACCCTGTCGAATAGTCCTGTCGACTCGACCTCGCCCGAAAGCCGTATGTGAATCCTGAGCACGCCCCCCACCCCGGCGACCTGACCCTGATGCGGGTGATGCGCCGCCCCCGCTGGATCGGCGTGCTCCTCATCGCACTCGCCGTCGCGGCGGCCTTCGCCTTCCTCGGCCGCTGGCAGCTCGACCGCGCGCTCGCGGCGCGCCAGGTCGGCCCGCAGATCACCGAGACGACCCACCCCCTGCAGGACGTGATCGGCCCCGGTGCGGCGATCGCGAACGACCGCGTCGGCCAGCTCACGACGGTCGACGTGACGACCGTGCCGGCCGACTACCTGCTCATCGAGGACCGCGACAACGACAGCGGCGCCCGCGGGTACTGGGTCGTCGCGCACACGATCGTGAGCAGCGGGCGGGATGCCGGCGCCCACCTCGCCGTCGCACGCGGCTTCACCCCCGACCGCGCGACCGCGCTCTCGGTGGTGCGGCGGCTCGAGGCATCCGCCCCCGAGCAGCTCGCCCTCACCGGCCGCATCCAGCCGACCGATCCGCCGCAGCAGCCCGAGGACAGCATGGCCGGGAACCCGCCCGCCATGAAGGACATGGCCGTCGCGATCCTGATCAACCACTGGTCGCAGCTCGGCCCCGACCCGCAGTTCTTCGAGGCCTACTTCGTCGCGAAGAACGCGGTGCCGACCGGCCTCGTGCCGATCTACTCGCCCGCGCCGATCGAGCAGAAGTCGATCGACTGGCTCAACGCGTTCTACGCCGCCGAGTGGGTCGTGTTCGCCGGCTTCGCCGTGTACCTCTGGTACCGGCTCGCGAAGGACGCCTGGGAGCGCGAGGTCGACGACCTCGCCGAGGCGGCCGCTGCGGCTGCCGGGGAGGCCTCGGCCGAGGCATCCGACATTCCCACGGATTCACAGAAAGTAGACTGATTCCTATGCAGCAGGCCGCCCCCTCCACCGATGAGGGCACCTACCTGTCCCGCCTGTGGGAGCAGCTGCGCAGCGTCAAGGGCGCCCGCCCCCGCGCGGCCGATCTGCCGAAGGTGCCGGCGGCGCTGAAGCTCTACCAGGTCACCGCGTGGATCACCGGCATCATGCTGCTGCTGCTGTGTGCCGAGATGATCGTGAAGTACGGCTTCGGGCACTGGGTCTACGCCTTCCAGCCCGGCGAGCCGCTCATCTCGTTCCCGCCCGTCAACCCGGCCACCGACCCCTACCTCAAGGGCGTCAACCTGTCGATCGCGGTGCTCATCGTCCACGGCTGGCTGTACGTGCTCTACCTCTTCGCTGACTTCCGGCTGTGGAGCCTGATGCGGATGCCGTTCACCAAGTTCGTGCAGATCGCGCTCGGCGGCGTGATCCCGTTCATGTCCTTCATCGTCGAAGGGCTGATCACGAAGCAGGTCCAGACCTATCTCGCTGAGCACCCCCAGCCCGCTGGGAACACCGGAGGACGGAATGAGCACTGAGCAAGAGGGCCGGCCGGTTCTCGTCGTCGACTTCGGCGCGCAGTACGCGCAGCTGATCGCACGGCGGGTGCGCGAGGCATCCGTCTACTCCGAGATCGTGCCGCACACGATCACCGCCGCCGAGGTCGCGGCCAAGAACCCGGCCGGCATCATCCTCTCGGGCGGTCCCTCGTCGGTGTACGAAGAGGGCGCGCCCGCCTTCGACTCCGGCGTGTTCGAGCTCGGCGTGCCGACGCTCGGCATCTGCTACGGCTTCCAGGTCATGGCGCAGGCGCTGGGCGGCGAGGTCGCCCAGACCGGCCGCCGCGAGTACGGCGCGACGGATGTCACCGTCAGCGCCTCCGGAACGCTGCTCGCCGACCAGCCCGCCGAGCAGGTCACCTGGATGAGCCACGGCGACTCGGTCTCGCGCGCGCCCGAGGGCTTCGACGTGCTCGCGTCGTCGGACGCGACGCCCGTCGCCGCCTTCGCCAACGACGAGAAGAAGTTCTACGGCGTGCAGTGGCACCCCGAGGTGAAGCACTCCGAGTACGGTCAGGGGCTGCTCGAGAACTTCCTGCACCGGGCCGCCGGCATCCGCGCCGACTGGACGAGCGAGAACGTCATCGAGACGCAGGTCGCGCGCATCCGCGAGCAGGTCGGCAACGCGCGCGTCATCTCGGCGCTGTCGGGCGGCGTCGACTCAGCCGTCTCGACCGCGCTCGTGCACAAGGCCGTCGGCGACCAGCTCACTGCCGTGTTCGTCGACCACGGGCTGCTGCGCGCCGGCGAGCGGCAGCAGGTCGAAGAGGACTACGTCGCCTCGACGGGCGTGCGGCTCATCACGGTCGACGCCCGTGACACGTTCCTCGGCCACCTCGAGGGCGTCACCGACCCCGAGCAGAAGCGCAAGATCATCGGCCGCGAGTTCATCCGTGCCTTCGAGAAGGTGCAGCGCGAGCTCGTCGCCGAGGCGGCGGCCGAGGGCGGCGAGCCGGTCAAGTTCCTCGTGCAGGGCACGCTCTACCCCGATGTGGTCGAGTCGGGCGGCGGCGCCGGCACGGCGAACATCAAGAGCCACCACAATGTCGGCGGCCTGCCCGACGACCTCGACTTCGAGCTCGTCGAGCCGCTGCGCGCGCTGTTCAAGGACGAGGTGCGGGCCGTCGGGCGCGAGCTCGGCATCCCCGAGGCCATCGTCTCGCGTCAGCCGTTCCCCGGGCCCGGTCTCGCGATCCGCATCGTCGGCGAGGTGACGCCCGATCGTCTCGCGATCCTGCGTCAGGCCGACGCGATCGCGCGCGCCGAGCTCACCGCGGCGGGCCTCGACGGCGAGATCTGGCAGTGCCCGGTCGTGCTGCTGGCGGATGTCCGTTCCGTCGGCGTCCAGGGCGACGGCCGCACCTACGGCCACCCGATCGTGCTGCGCCCGGTGTCGTCGGAGGACGCGATGACCGCCGACTGGACCCGGGTGCCCTTCGACGTGCTCGCCCGCATCTCGAACCGCATCACCAACGAGGTGCGCGAGGTCAACCGCGTCGTGCTCGACGTCACGTCGAAGCCGCCGGGGACCATCGAGTGGGAGTGAGTCCGTAGCGGAAGCCGCCCTTCGGGGCGGCTTCCGTCGTTTGCGCACCCTGTGCGGCACATTTTCCAGTGCCGGGCATACCGGTGCAGTGGCCGGGATATGCCCCACAGTAGAAAATGTGCCCGACGGCACCGGGCCGGGCAGGATTGACGCGTGGATGTCGATGACCTGATCACCCGATTGCGGGGGCTCCCCGCGTCCGATGCCCGTGAGGCCTTCCTGGGCTTCGCGACCGAGCGCGGCGACGCCGCCTGGCAGCGCGAGGGCGGCCCCGAACACGTCACGGCCTCGGCCTTCGTGTTCTCGCCCGACCTTGCCCAGGTGCTGCTGTGCTTCCACAAGAAGGGCCGGTTCTGGGTGCAGTTCGGCGGCCACATCGACCCGGAGGACGCCACCGTCGCGGAGGCGGCGCAGCGGGAGGCGCGGGAGGAATCCGGCATCCCCGACCTCGAGCTCGCGAGCGGGGCGATCACCGACCTCGACCGGCACGACCTCCACGGCGGATTCAGCTGCGCCGCGCACTGGGACATCGGCTTCGTCGCGTTCGTCGCGCCCGACGCGCGCATCGAGGTGAGCGAGGAGAGCGAGGATGTCCGCTGGTTCCCCGTGGACGCCCCGCCCGCCGAGGTGCCCGAGCGGTTCGAGCGCCGACTCGCCGCCGCGCGGGGGCTCGCGGCATCCCTGCAGAAAAAACTCTGACCCCGCGTCGATCTGAGCCTTCCCCGCTCGACGCGGAGGTGGAAGGGTCGTGACGAGAGCGACCCGCAGACCGAGGAGGGTTCTGATGACCACCTACATGCTGATCATGCGCACCGCCGATGAGGCGGCCGCCAATCAGGCCATCGCCGAAGCCGGTCTCGACTTCGAGAAGATGATCGAGACGATGGGCCGGTACAACGAGGAACTGCTCGCCGCGGGCGTGCTCGTGAGCTGCGAGGGGCTGGATGACCCGTCCACGGGCGCCGTCGTCGACTTCGGCTCCACGCCGCCCGTCGTCACCGACGGCCCCTACGGCGAGACGAAGGAGCTGTTCAACGGCTACTGGATCGTCGACGTGGCCGACAAGGCCGAGGCCGTCGCCTGGGCCTCGAAGGCGCCGCTCGGCCCCGGGGTGCAGATCGAGATCCGCCGGGTGCCGTCGATCGACGAGTTCCCGCTGGACAACGAGTACATCGTGCGCGAGAAGCAATGGCGCACCGACCTGCTGCGCCGCCAGGCCGACAAGGCCGAGGGGAAGTAGCCGTGTCGAAGTTCATGCTGATCATGCGGGCGACGCCCGAGGCGGTCGCGGCGTTCGCCGAGGCCGACTTCACCGAGGTGATCGCCGCGATGGGGGCCTACAACGAGTCGATGCTCAAGGCCGGCGTGATGGTCGGCGGCGACGGGCTCGCGCCCGAGCCGGGCCTCGTCGTGTCCTTCGACGAGACCCCGCCGGTGGTCACCGACGGCCCCTACGGCGAGACGAAGGAGCTGTTCAACGGCTTCTGGGTGCTCGAGGTGCCCACCATCGAGGAGGCCGCCGAGTGGGCGCGCCGCGCGCCGCTCACCCCCGGCAACAAGATCGAGGTGCGGCGCATCACCGGCCCCGATGACTTCCCCGCCGACAACGAGTGGATCCAGAAGGAAGAGGAGTGGCGGGCGAACGGGTACTCCCCGACGGAGTGACCGCCCGCCGTGCCGTCGAGGCCGTCTGGCGCATCGAGTCGGCGCGCATCGTCGCGACCCTGACCCGTTTCACGGGCGACTTCGCGCTCGCCGAGGACATCGCCCAGGAGGCGCTCGCCGAGGCGCTCGCATCCTGGCCCCGGGCCGGTGTGCCCGCCAACCCGGGGGCGTGGCTCGTCGCGGTCGGCAAGCGGCGCGCGATCGACGGGTGGCGGCGCGACGCGGCGCGCGACGTGCGCTATGCGGCGCTCGCGCGCGAGCTGGGCGAGGCGGATGCCGCGGCCGCGGCATCCTCGACGCCGCCCTGGGACCCCGACGCGATCGACGACGACGTGCTGCGCCTCGTGTTCATCGCCTGTCACCCCGTGCTGTCGCGCGAGGCGTCGATCGCGCTGACGCTGCGCACGGTCGCGGGCCTGTCGACCGAGGCGATCGCGCGGGCGTTCCTCGTGCCGGTCGCGACCGTGCAGCAGCGCATCGTGCGCGCGAAGAAGACGCTCTCGGCCGCGGCGGTGCCGTTCGAGGTGCCGCCGCGTGACGAGTACCCGGCGCGGCTGTCGGCCGTGCTGTCGGTCGTCTACCTGATCTTCAACGAGGGCTACGCGGCCGCGTCGGGGGCGGAATGGATGCGTGCCGACCTCGCGCGCGAGGCGCTGCGTCTCGGCCGCGTGCTCGCCGAGCTCGTGCCGCGCGAGCCCGAGGCGCACGGGCTGGTCGCCCTCATGGAGTTCCTCGTCGCGCGCTTCCCCGCGCGGCTCTCGGCGGCAGGCGAGCCCGTGCTGCTCGCCGATCAGGACCGCTCGCGCTGGGACCGCATGCTGATCGCGCGCGGGCGCGCGGCGCTCGCCCGGGCGGATTCCCTGGGCCGGGGCCGCGGCGCGTACGGCCTGCAGGCCGCCATCGCCGAGTGCCACGACGTCGCACCGTCGGTCGGCGAGACCGACTGGGGGCGCATCGTGGTGCTCTACGAGGCGCTCGGCCGCATCGCGCCGTCGCCCGTCGTCGAGCTCAACCGGGCCGTCGCGGTGTCGCAGGCCGAGGGGCTGGCTACGGCGCTGCGGATCGTGGACTCGCTCGCGGCATCCGGCTCGCTCGCCGGCTACGGGCTGCTGCCGAGCGTGCGCGGCGAGCTGCTGACCCGGCTGGGGCGCACCGATGAGGCGCGGGCGGAGTTCGAGAAGGCGATCGCCCTGACGTCGAACGAGCGGGAGCACGCGGTGCTCGTCGCGAAGGTCCGCGCGCTCTGAACCGCTGCCGGCGGGAGGCCCGGTCGCCGGTCGCCGCCATCCGCCGTCGTTCGCCACCCGTCTGCCGTCGTTCGCCACCCGGTCGTCACTTGTGCACAGTTGCCGCGGTGCGCACTGTGCTCAGGTGACGACCCAGTCGGGCCTGGCCCTGTCCGGTCGTCAGTCGCGCACAGTGCGGGCGGCCCGGACTGTGCCGGAGTGACGACCGGGCTGGGAAGATGGGCGGCATGACCGAGGCCGACGCGCGTGACGAGTGGCAGCAGCGCGTCGACGCGTTCTGGGCAGCGTTCGATGCGACCGACAGCGCCGGGCAGCTCGCGAAGATGCGTGAGCTCGTGGCCGAGCGGGGTGAGGCGGATGCCCACGCCCTCGCCGAATGGGGCGGGGTGCACGACGCGCTCGGCCTCGAAGCCGACGCCGTCGAGCCGTATCGTGCCGCGCTCGCCGCCGGCCTCGACCTCGAGACGGCGCATCAGGTGACGATCCAGCTCGCGAGCACGCTGCGCAATCTGGGCCGCACCGATGAGGCGCTGGCGCTGCTCGACGGGCTCGACGCCCCGGAGCTCGGGGACGCCCCGGCGTTCTTCCGTGCGCTCGTCCTGCACTCGGCGGGCCGCGACGCCGAGGCGCTGCAGACGGCGCTCACGGCGCTCGCCGAGCACCTGCCGCGCTATCGGCGTGCGGCGCGCGGCTACGCCGACGGTCTCGCCTGAAGCAACACAGCTCAACTGCGCTGGACGGAGCCGTCTGCGCGCAGCGGCGCACCGTCCGACGCAGGCGGCGCCGTCCAGCGCAGTTGAGCCCGCTCTCTGGTGGGCGCGGCGACCGCGGAACGGCCCGGCCCCATGGGAGCCGAGCCGCGAGGCATCCGCCGCCGAAAGCTAGTTGCGCTGCAGGATCGCGAAGAGGCGCAGGAACTCGACGTAGAGCCAGATGAGCGTGACCATGAGGCCGAAGGCGCCCGACCAGCCGTAGACGCGCGGGGCGCGGTTGTTCACGCCGTTCTTGATGAACTCGAAGTCGAGCACGAGCGAGTACGCGCCCATGAGCACCGCGAACACGCCGACGATGAGACCGAGCGGGATGCCCATGAAGGTCACCGAGTTGAGGCCGAAGGCGAGCGACGAGGAGACGCCGCCGAACACCATGAGGCCGACGTTGACGAGGCTGTAGACGAGATAGCCGATCATCGCGCCCATGAAGATCTTGGTGAGGCGCGAGGATGCGCGCACCTTGCCGTTCGCGAACAGCGCCAGCATCACGCCGAAGACGCCGAAGGTCGCGATGATCGCCTGGATCACGACACCGGGGTAGACCAGCTCGAAGAAGCGCGAGATGCCGCCGAGGAACACGCCCTGCGCCGCGGCGTAGATGACGATGAGCGCGGGGGAGGGCCGGCGCTTGAACGAGTTGACCAGGCCCAGCACGAGGCCCACGATCGCGCCGCCCACCGCGAGCGCCGGGACGAACCACGAGACCGCGGCGCCCGCGAGCAGCACGGCGAAGAGGATGACGGTCTTGACGACCGTGTCTTCGTAGGTCATGCGGCCCGTCTCGGCCGAGCCGGCGCTGCGGCCCTGGAACAGCGCCTCGAGATCGGGCGCCGAGCCGACGGTCGTCGGGTCGACGGGCTGCGGGGCGGCGCCCGCGCCGGCGCGGAATGCGGGGATGCGGCGCAGCGCGGGGTTGTTCGAAGAGGCCATGCACCGACGTTATCCGTGACGCCGGACATCGTGGCTGTGAACCGCCCATGAGCCTGCGCGATCGGCCCGCGCGGTCACGTTCGGGGAACACGATTCTGAGTTCATAGTCTGCGACAAAGTCGATGTCTACGCTGGAATCATGAGCCTCCGCCGCCGCGCCTGGCTGCTCGGCGCCGCAGCGGCCGTGGTGTCGGCCGCCGCCTCGTGGGTCCCGGCGTACTGGGGCGACGAGGTCGCAACCGTGCGCGCCGTGGGGCTGCGGCCCGCGGCGCTGTTCGCGTTCGTGACGCAGCACACGGACGCCGTGCACGGCCTGTACTACTTCGCCCTGCACTTCTGGTCGGGTGCGTTCGGGCTCTCGGAGGGGGCGACGCGATCGTTGTCGTCGATCGGCATCGGCGTCGCGACGGCGTTGACGGTGCTGATCGCGCAGCGCCTGGGGAGGCCGCGACTCGGCGTCCTGGTCGGCGTGCTGTTCGCGCTCATGCCGCGGGTCACGGAGGCGGGGGCCGAAGCCCGCTCCTATGCGTGGACCGCCGCGCTCGCCGCCCTGCTGTGGCTGCTGCTGCTGATCGCGCTGGAACGCGGCCGATGGTGGTGGGCGCTGCTCGGTGCGGCCGCCGTGCTCTCGATGACCCTCTTCGTGCTGACGGGCACCCTCGCGGTCGCGCAGCTCGTGTTCGTCGCGGTGCGGTCGCGGCGCTCGCTCGCGCCGCTCATCGCGGCCTGGGTGTCGGCCGCGGCGGTGGTGAGCCCGCTGCTCGTGGTGGCCTGGCAGGAACGCGGCCAGGTGAGCTGGCTGGCGAACTCCGGAGTGGTGAACCCGTGGTCCGTCCTGGCGGAGCCGTGGGCCGAGACATCCTGGGGATTCGGCATCGCCGCCACAGCCCTGCTGGTCGTCGGCGCCGTGCGCTGGCGCGCGGCCCTCGCCCGGACGTGCTCCGAGTTCCTGCTGCTGGCCGGGTGCTGGGTCGCCGTGCCGCTCGTGCTGATCGCCTCGAGCCGATTCGTCGGCAGCGCCCTGTTCACGCCGCGGTACCTGACCTTCGCGACGCCGGGCTACGCCATGCTGCTCGCGGCGGCCGCCGTCGCGCTGGGCTCGCGCCGCAGGATCGCGATCGCCGTCGTCGCGCTCGTCGCGATCGCCCTGCCCACCTATCTGGGGCAGCGGGGCCCGTTCGGCAAGAACGGCGGCAGCGACCTGCGCCAGCTCGCGCAGGTCGTGCGCGCCCACGCCCGGCCCGGCGACGGCATCGTCTTCGAGTCGGCCCAGTCGAAGATCATGAGCCCGAGGCCGGCGCTGTGGGGGTACCCGCAGGACTTCGTCGGCCTGGTCGACGTCGAGCTCACGACGCCGTTCCCCGCGTCGGGGTCGTTCCACGACCTGATCGCGCCGCTGAGCACGCGGAAGGCGGAGCTGACGCGCCTCTCGACCGTGTGGGTGGTCACCGACGGCCTCGGCCACTGCGGCGCCGTGCAGGACATCAGGACCCTGCGGGCCGCGGGCTTCGCGCCGACCGCGGCGTTCCCGGTGCACCGCACGACGGTCTGCCGGTTCGACCGGCAGCCCTGAGCAACCCCGCCTGGCTAACATCACCCGCATGCGAGAGCAGCCTTCCCCCGTCGTCATCGGCCATCGCGGCGCCTCGGGCTACCGCCCCGAGCACACCCGGCAGGCCTACGAGCTGGCGTTCCGGCTGGGCGCCGACTTCGTCGAGCCCGACATCGTGGCGAGCAAGGACGGCGTTCTCGTGCTGCGTCATGAGAACGAGATCTCGGGCACCACCGACGTGGCGAGCCGCCAGGAGTTCGCCGGCCGCCGCACCACGAAGGAGATCGACGGGGAAGCCCTCACGGGATGGTTCACCGAGGACTTCACCTGGGACGAGCTCGCAACCCTGCGCGCCCGCGAGCGCCTGCCGCGGCTGCGCCAGCCGAGCTCGAGCTTCGACGACCTGTATCCGATCCTGAAGCTCAGCCATCTGGTCGACCTCGTCGACCGGCTGGCGGAGGAGACCGACCGTGAGCTCGGCATCGTCGCCGAGCTGAAGCACGCGACCTACTTCGAGCGGGCGGGCCTGCCGCTCGACGAGCTGTTCGCCGACGAGATGCGCCGCCTCGGCTGGGCCGGCGAGCGCAGCCGCCTCGTCGTCGAGTCGTTCGAGAAGACCGTGCTCGGCAAGGTGCGGGCGCGGGGCGTCCTCGGTCAGCGCATCTATCTCGTCGCCGATCGCGGGGCCGCAGCCGACCTCGTCGCGCGCGACGGGTCCGCGGCGACGACCTGGGCCGAGGAGGTCGGCGAGACCGGGCTGTACCGCCTCGTCGCTCGCCGGGGCGATGAGGCGGTCGACGGCATCAGCGTGGACAAGTCGATGCTGCTGGATGCCGCGAGCGAGTCGGGCACGACCGACCTCGTCGACCGCGCCCATGCGGTCGGCCTCGCGGTCTTCACGTGGACCCTGCGCCCCGAGAACGCCTTCCTCTCCGAGCGGTTCCGCGGCGATGCGGCGGACGCCGGGCCGGCTGCTTTCGGCCGCTGGCAGCAGGAATTCCGCGCGGTCATGGCCACCGGCGTCGACGGCGTCTTCGCCGACCACCCCGACCTCGCGATCGTGGCGCGGGACTCGCTCGGCTGACGTCGTCGGGGCTGCGACGCGACGGCGCTCGAGCGGGGGTAGACGAATAGTTCTTCCCCGCGGTGCCCTGGTGTGGATAAGGTGTGCCCGGAAATATCCACCGACGAAAGGGGCACGGCATGGGGTTCCTCGATGACGCGATCAATCAGGGCAAGGACTTCCTGGGCACCGACCAGGGCGAGCAGATCAGCGACAACGTTCTGAACGCTGCCGCCGAGAAGGCGAACGACCTGACCGGCGGGAAGTTCTCGGACCAGATTCAGCAGGGTGAGCAGGCGGCCGACGGCGCGATCGGCCAGTAAGCCACCTCACTCCGGAAGGCGTCGCTCTCATGGCTGAGGGCGGCGCCTTCTCGCATGTCGGGGCCGGGTGAGGATGCCCGGCCGGAGCCGCCTGTCGGTGGCCCTCTTTAGACTTGACGGGCAATGACAGACGCGCGCGCATCCGACGGCTTTATCCCTCTCCTCATCGAAGGCTGGGAGGGCCCAGGGGCAGGCTTCCGCGGCGATGAGAGCCTGCTCAACGGCCTCAATCCGCCCCAGCGCGAGGCGGTCACCTACCGCGGAAGCGCGCTGCTCATCGTCGCGGGCGCCGGCTCGGGCAAGACCCGGGTGCTCACCCACCGCATCGCGGGGCTGCTCGGCAGCCGCGAGGCGTGGCCGAGCCAGATCCTGGCGATCACCTTCACCAACAAGGCCGCCGCCGAGATGCGCGAGCGCGTCGAGGGGCTCGTCGGCTCCGACGCGCGCGGCATGTGGATCTCGACGTTCCACTCGGCGTGCGTGCGCATCCTGCGCAAAGAGGCGAAGTCGTTCGGCTTCACCGAGAACTTCACGATCTACGACTCGGGCGACAGCCGCGCACTGCTCAAGCGCATCATCAAAGAGATGGAGGCCGAGACCTTCGGCTTCACGCCCGCGAGCGCCGCGGCGAAGATCTCGAAGCTCAAGAACGAGCTCGAGGACTACGAGTCGTACGCCCGCAGCGCGAACCGCGAGGACCCGGCCGAGCAGGTGTTCCTGCAGATCTTCCGCGAGTACTCGCGCGCGCTGCGCGCCGCGAACGCCTTCGACTTCGACGACCTGATCGCGCAGACGGTGTACCTGTTCCGTGCGTTCCCGCGCATCGCCGCGAACTACCAGCGCCGCTTCCGGCACGTGCTCGTCGACGAGTACCAGGACACGAACCACGCGCAGTACTCGCTCATCCGCGAGCTCACCAAGCCCGTGCCCGCGCACCTCGTCGCCGAGCTCAAGCTCGACGGGCTCTACGTCGACGGGCTGACCGACCCGACCGGTGCGATCCCCGGGGCGTCCCTCACCGTCGTCGGCGACTCGGACCAGTCGATCTACGCGTTCCGCGGCGCCGACATCCGCAACATCACCGAGTTCGAGCACGACTTCCCGGGCGCCAAGGTCGTGCTGCTCGAGCAGAACTACCGGTCGACGCAGAACATCCTCTCGGCGGCCAACGCGGTCATCGCGAACAACTTCGACCGCAAGGCGAAGAACCTGTGGACCGACTCGGGCGACGGCGAGAAGATCGTCGGCTACACGGGCTACTCGGGCCACGACGAGGCGCAGTTCGTCGCCGACGAGATCGACGCGCTGCGCCGCGCGGGCATGCCGTACAGCCAGATGGCGGTGTTCTACCGCACCAACTCGCAGACGCGTGCGCTGGAAGAGATCCTGATCCGCTCGGCGGTGCCGTACAAGATCATGGGCGGCACGAAGTTCTACGAGCGCGCCGAGATCAAGGACGCGATGGCCTACCTGGTGTCGGTCGCGAACCCCGCCGACGAGCTCGCGGTGCGGCGCATCCTGAACACCCCGAAGCGCGGCATCGGCCCCGCGACCGAGACGCAGCTGGCGGCCTTCGCGGCGGACAACAACCTGACGTTCCGCGACGCGCTGCGCGCGGCATCCTCGCTCGGCCTCGGCCCCAAGGTGACCGCCGCGATCACGCGCCTGTCCGACCTGCTCGACGAGTCGGCCGCGATGATCGACCCCGACAACCCGGGCGGGGTGAGGCCCGTGGCGGATGTCCTGACTCATCTGCTCGCCGGGTCGACCCTGCTCGACACGCTCCGCAACTCGCGCGACCCGCAGGACGAGGCACGTGCCGAGAACGTCGACGAGCTCGTCGCCGTCACGAAGGAGTTCGGGCGCAACAACCCCGGCGGCACCCTCACCGACTTCCTCACCGAGGTGCAGCTCGTCGCGGCCGCCGACGACCTCGACGACTCGTCGGGCACCGTCTCGCTCATGACCCTGCACACGGCGAAGGGCCTCGAGTTCGACGCGGTGTTCCTGACCGGGGTCGAAGAGGACCTGATCCCGCACAGGATGTCGGCGAACGAGCCCGGCGGCCTCGCGGAGGAGCGCCGCCTGTTCTACGTCGGCATCACGCGCGCCAGGAAGCGCCTCTACCTCTCGCTCGCGATGACCCGCTCGCAGTTCGGCGAGGTCAACGTGGCGATGCCGAGCCGGTACCTGCAAGAGATCCCGGGCGAGCTCATCGACTGGCGCCGTTCGCCCTCGGCCGCCAACGGCCGCGACGGCACGATGTCGCGCGCGCTCAACGCGAAGCGCCCGGGCTTCGGCTCCGATCGGGCGCTCGCCACGGCGGCCGCGCTCTCGCGCCCGAAGACCGAGTGGGCGAACAAGGTGACGGGCCAGGTGCGCGACAACAGCGGGCTCGAGCTCGCCGCGGGCGACCGCATCCGCCACGTCGACTTCGGCGAGGGCCGTGTGCAGCAGGTCACGGGCGAGGGCCCGAAGCGCATCGCGCACGTGCAGTTCGACCAGGCGGGCGCGAAGAAGCTGCTGATCAAGATCGCCCCGATCGAGAAGCTCTAGCGCCACGGCCCCCGGGGTCAGGCAGCCGGCCGATGACACCTGGGACAATTCGTGGGTTAAAAGGATTGCCGCGTGCGGCGGTGCGGGTCAGGCTGTGGTCAGAGGTCGGCCGCCCGGCACCCCGCTCGGTCGAAGCTCTCGAGGAGGGCCGAGTGGCCGAGGCATCCGCATTCACTCACGCGACGATCGTCACGGGCGATGCGCATGGCACCGTCCTGCCCGATCGGACCGTGACGGTCGGCGCCGACGGGCTGATCCGCTCGGTCGAGCCGTCGGCTGGCGAGCGCCCGGCCTGGGGTGCGCGGGTCGTCGATCTGACCGGCAAGTACCTGGTGCCCGGCTTGATCAACGCCCACGCGCACCTGTTCTCCGACGGCAAGCCGCTGCCCGTCGCCCTCACCAGCAAGTCGGCCGAGCGCGCCGTGACGACGTTCTTCCACAGTCCAGTGGGCGCCGCGATGCTGCGGCGACGCACCCGTGCCAACGTGCAGACGCAGCTGTTCAGCGGAGTGACTACCCTGCGCAGCGTCGGCGACGTGCGCTACGAGGTCGTCGCGGTGCGCGATCGGATCGAGGCCGGGCGGATGCCGGGGCCGCGGGTCCTCGCATCGGGCCCGCTCCTCGCCGCCACGGGCGGCCACGGCGCCCCGCTGATCGCTCTCGTGAGCGATGACCCATGGGGTGCACGCCGCAATGTCCGGCTCAATCTGCGCAAGGGCGTGAACGCGATCAAGATCTCGGCGACGGGCGGCGTGACCGATGCGCGGGCCGTCGGCGAAGCGGGCCGCCCGCAGCTGACCGAGGACGAGATGGCCGCGATCTGCGAGGAAGCGCACAATGCCGGCATCGTGGTCGCCGCGCACGCCCAGAGCGTCGAGGGCGCCAAGCGCGCGCTGCGCGCCGGAGTCGACACCATCGAGCACGGCTGCGAGCTCGACGACGAGCTGATCAGGCTCTTCCACGACAACCCGCGGGCGCTGCGCGGCTGGTCGGCGCTCGTGCCCACGTTCCTGCCCGCGCTGCCGCTCGTGAAGCTCGAGCAATCCGCGACGGGCGTCGACGACGTCGTGCGCGCGAATGCCGAGATCGTGGTCGAGCGCATGATCGGCGGCGTGCAGGATGCCGTCGCGAACCGCATCCGCATCGGCTTCGGCTCCGACTCGGGGCTCACCTACGCCACGCATTACGACACGTGGCGTGAGCTCGACCTCGTGACCCGCTACGGCGGGCTCACACCCGCCCAGGCGCTGCACGCCGCGACGGCGGCGAACGCCGAGATCCTCGGCATCGACGACGTCACGGGGGCGATCGAGCCGGGCAAGGCCGCCGATCTCGTCGTGCTGCCGGCGAACCCGCTCGACGGCTTCCGCGCCTTCACCGGGCTCGAATTCGTGGTCGCGCGCGGGCAGATCTTCGAGGACCCCGCCGTCACACGGTTCGACGAGATCGATCGTGAACTGGACTCGTTCTGAGCGGCATGCGGATGTCTGACTCCGCAGCGGCATATCGAGGGCGGCTGCGCTCGGCCGTGGCCGTCGTGCTGCTGGTGTTCGTGGTGCTGCTGGCCCCGCTGTCGGTCGTCGCGCGCTGGTTCCACACGCACATCGCCGACACCGGCGGCTACGTCGCGACGGTCGCGCCGCTGGCGCGGAACGCCGACATCCACACCGCGCTCGCGAACGCAGCGGCCGCCGCGGTGACCCAGCACGTCGATGTGCCGGCCATCGGCACGCTCGTCTCGGGCGCGACCCGCCGATTCGCCGAGAGCGATGCGTTCCCGCCGCTGTGGCTCGCCGCCAACCGCGAGGCGCATCGGCAGGTGCTCGGCGTGTTCACCGGGCACGGTACCGATCAGGTCGCGGTTGAGGGCGGCAGGGTGAGCCTCGATGTGGGCGGCATGGTCGCCGGCGCACGCCAGCGGCTGCTGGACGACGGCGTGAGCGCGGCGGCTCTGATCCCGTCGGTCGACCTCTCGATCACCATCTTCGAGTCCGACCGCATCGCGCCGGCGCAGCGTGTGTTCCGCCTGCTCGATCAGGCATCCGCGATCCTGCCGGTCCTCACGGCCGTGTTGTTCGCCGGCGCGATCGCGGTCGCGCGGCGACGGCTGCGCACCGCGGCCGTCGCGGCCGCCTGCGTCGCCATGGGGATGGCGCTGCTCGCTGCCGCGCTCGCGCTCGTGCGTTCGCAGTATCTGGCCGCACTGCCCGGGGACATCCCGACGCCGGTCGCGCGAGCGGTCTTCGACGCGCTGGCCGCACCGCTGTGGCCCGCCCTCCGCGACTGGCTCATCGCCGCTCTCGGTTCGGCCGTCGTGCTCGCCGCCGCCTGGATCGGCTGGACCCGCTTCACCTCGCACCGCACCCCTGCGGCTCCGGCCGGAGCCGCAGCAATCCCTCAGGAGTAGCCATGACCTTCTTCCAATCCATCTGGATCGTCTTCGAGATCTTCCTGTTCTTCGCCTACCTGATGGTGCTGTTCCAGATCGTCGGCGATCTGTTCCGCGACCGCAGCCTGAGCGGCTGGGCGCGCGCCCTGTGGATCCTGTTCCTCGTGCTCGTGCCGCTCATCACGGCGCTCGTGTACCTGATCGTGCGCGGCCGCGGCATGGGCGAGCGTCAGCTCCAGGCGCGGCACCAGGCACAGGCCACCGCCGAGGACTACATCCGCTCGGTCGCCGGCCGCACGGGCGCCGCGGGCGACAGCCCGGCCGACCAGATCGCGAAGGCCAAACAGCTGCTCGACTCGGGTGCGATCACACCGGCCGAATACGAGAAGCTCAAGGCGGACGCGCTCAGCCGCTGACGGTCCGCGAGACCGAACCTACGCGGTCGCCTCGCCGCGACCGCTACAGCGCGACCTCGCGGTTCGCGCGGCGCACGTGGCGCGGGGGCTTGCCGCCGAGGAACGACGCGGCCGGGTCGACGACGAAGCCGTTGCGCAGCGCCTCGCGGCCGACGAGCAGGCGGAAGCCCATGGTGTCGCGGCGCGTCAAGGTCATCTCGACGGGGAAGGTGCGCTCGAGCATCCGCAGCTCCGCGAGCACCACGACGCGCTCCTGCAGGTGCCCCGTCGAGCTGCGCACCTGGCGCCGGTCGTGCACGGGCAGTTCGACCTTCACGCCGTCGCGCGGGCTGCGCTGCCACGGGTGCACCTCGAAGCGCACCCAGCGGCTTCCGGCGCGCGTGAACTCGCGCAGACCGAAGGCGTGCAGCGAGGATGTCTGGGCCCCGGTGTCGATCTTCGCCTTCACCCAGGGAACACCTAAGTCCGGCAGGCCGACCCATTCTCGCCAACCGACGATCTGTGGGGTTGAATGGCGGGCGGACATGTCGTCTATCAAAACAGGAACCTGAGTGAAGATCGCCATCTTGTCGCGCGCGCCGCGCAGCTACAGCACCCAACGACTCCGCGCCGCGGCATCCGAACGCGGCCATGATGTGCGGGTTCTGAACACGCTGCGCTTCGCGATCGACCTCGCCGCGGACGAGCCCGACCTGCTGTTCCGAGGCCGTCAGCTGTCCGACTACGACGCGATCATCCCGCGCATCGGCAACTCGATCACCTACTACGGCACGGCCGTGGTGCGTCAGTTCGAACAGATGGACGTCTACACGCCCAACACCGCCAACGGCATCTCCAACTCGCGCGACAAGCTGCGCGCGAACCAGATCCTGTCCCGCCACGGCATCTCGATGCCGCCGACGGCGTTCGTGCGCAACCGCGCCGACGTCGTGCCGGCGATCGAGCGGGTCGGCGGCGCGCCCGTCGTGCTCAAGCTGCTCGAGGGCACGCAGGGCATCGGCGTGATCCTCGCGCCCGAGCTCAAGGTCGCCGAGGCGATCATCGAGACGCTGCAGTCGGCGCGGCAGAACGTGCTGATCCAGCGCTACATCCGCGAATCGCGGGGGCGGGATGTCCGCGCCCTGGTCGTCGGCGACCGGGTCGTCGCGGCCATGCGCCGCACTGCCAAGGGCGGCGAGTTCCGCTCGAACGTGCACCGCGGCGGCTCGGTCGAGAAGGTCGAGCTCGACGACGACTACGCCCGCGTGGCGGTGCGCGCCGCGCAGATCATGGGGCTCAAGGTCGCGGGCGTCGACATGCTCGAGAGCGACGACGGCCCGCTCGTGATGGAGGTCAACTCCTCGCCCGGCCTCGAGGGCATCGAGACCGCGACGAAGCTCGACGTCGCGGGCGCGATCATCGACTACATCGCGAACCAGGTCGCGTTCCCGCAGATCGACGTGCGCGAGCGGCTCTCGGTCTCGACCGGCTACGGCGTCGCCGAGCTCGTCGTGCACGGCGACGCCGACCTCGTCGGCAAGTCGCTCGGGGAGTCGGGTCTGCGCGAGCGCGACATCACCGTGCTGACCCTGCACCGGGGCCCCGTCGTCATCCCCAACCCGGCCTTCTCGCACCGCCTCGAGGCGGGCGATCGCATGCTCTGCTGGGGGCGCGTCGAGGAGATGCGCTCGATGATCCCCGAGCGCCCGAAGCGCCGCCCGCGCGTCAAGAAGCTGCCGAAGCACCCCATTCCGCAGGACGAGTAGCGCGGCATCCCGCTCACCCGCTGGGGGTAGGCTGACGAGCGGCAATTGTCTCGATGTCGAGAGAAATGGAACACAGTGGATCTGTACGAGTACCAGGCCCGAGATCTGTTCGAGAAGTACGACGTGCCCGTTCTGAGGGGCATCGTCGCCGACACTCCGGACGAGGTCCGCGCCGCGTCCGAGACGCTGGGCGGTGTCACCGTCGTCAAGGCGCAGGTCAAGGTTGGCGGCCGCGGCAAGGCGGGCGGCGTGAAGGTCGCCAAGACGCCGGATGACGCGTTCACCGCCGCGCAGTCGATCCTCGGGCTCGACATCAAGGGCCACGTCGTGAAGCGCGTGATGGTCGCCGAGGGCGCCGACATCAAGCAGGAGTACTACTTCTCGATCCTGCTCGACCGCGCCAACCGCTCCTACCTGTCGCTCGCCTCGTTCGAGGGCGGCATGGAGATCGAGCAGCTCGCCGAGGAGCGCCCCGAGGCCCTCGCCCGCGTCGAGGTCGACCCCGCGCAGGGCGTCTCGCTCGAGAAGGCGACGGAGATCGCGGTCGCCGCGAAGTTCCCGGCCGAGCTCGTCGACAAGGTCGCCCCGGTCTTCGTGAAGCTCTACGAGGTCTACAAGGGCGAGGACGCGACGCTCGTCGAGGTGAACCCGCTCGTGCTCACCGGCGCCGGCGACATCGTCGCGCTCGACGGCAAGGTCTCGCTGGACGACAACGCGGCCTTCCGCCACCCCGAGCACGAGGCGCTGGTGGATGCCTCGGCCACCGACCCGCTCGAGGCCAAGGCCAAGCAGCACGACCTCAACTACGTCAAGCTCGACGGCGAGGTCGGCATCATCGGCAACGGCGCGGGCCTGGTCATGTCGACGCTCGACGTCGTCGCCTACGCCGGTGAGGCGCACGGCGGCGTGAAGCCGGCGAACTTCCTCGACATCGGCGGCGGGGCTTCCGCGGAGGTCATGGCCGCCGGCCTCGACGTCATCCTCGGCGACCCGCAGGTCAAGTCGGTCTTCGTCAACGTCTTCGGCGGCATCACGTCGTGCGTCGCGGTCGCGAACGGCATCGTGAAGGCCCTCGAGATCCTCGGCGACGAGGCGAACAAGCCGCTCGTCGTCCGTCTCGACGGCAACCAGGTCGACGAGGGTCGCGCGATCCTCACCGCGGCCGCCCACCCGCTGGTGACCCTCGCCCTCACGATGGACGACGGCGCCGACAAGGCCGCCGAGCTGGCTGCGAAGTAAGGACTAGAGACATGTCGATCTTCCTCAACAAGGACTCCAAGGTCATCGTCCAGGGCATCACCGGCGGCGAGGGCACCAAGCACACCGCGCTCATGCTCAAGGCCGGCACCCAGGTCGTCGGCGGCGTGAACGCGCGCAAGGCGGGCACGACCGTCGCCCACACCGCGCAGGACGGCTCGGCCGTCGAGCTGCCGGTCTTCGCCACGGTCGCCGAGGCCATCGAGAAGACCGGGGCCGACGTCTCGATCGTCTTCGTGCCGCCGGCCTTCGCGAAGGACGCGATGATCGAGGCCATCGACGCCGAGATCCCGCTGCTCGTCGTGATCACCGAGGGCATCCCGGTGGGCGACTCGGCCGAAGCCTGGGCGCACGCCAAGTCGAAGGGCGACACGACCCGCATCATCGGCCCGAACTGCCCCGGCATCATCACGCCGGGCGAGGCGCTCGCGGGCATCACCCCGGCGAACATCACGGGCCAGGGGCCCATCGGTCTCGTCTCGAAGTCGGGCACGCTGACCTACCAGATGATGTTCGAGCTGCGCGACCTCGGCTTCTCGACCGCCATCGGCATCGGCGGCGACCCGATCATCGGCACGACCCACATCGACGCGCTCGCCGCGTTCGAGGCCGACCCCGAGACGAAGGCGATCGTCATGATCGGCGAGATCGGCGGCGACGCCGAGGAGCGCGCGGCCGCCTTCATCAAAGCGCATGTCACGAAGCCCGTCGTCGGCTACGTCGCCGGCTTCACCGCGCCCGAGGGCAAGACCATGGGCCACGCGGGCGCCATCGTCTCGGGCTCGGCGGGCACCGCCCAAGCCAAGAAGGAGGCGCTCGAGGCGGCGGGCGTTCGCGTCGGCAAGACCCCGAGCGAGACCGCGCAGCTGCTGCGCGAGGTGTTCGCGAGCGTCGGCGCCTGAGCTCTCTCGCGCATAACTCCTGACGGAATCCCGCGGGCGGCTTCGGCCCCCGCGGGATTCCGCGTCTCCGGGTGACCTGCGGCGCCGGGCATCAGGAGTTGTGCGCACGGGGTTCCCGCGCGCGCCGCCACCGCGTAGCGTGCCGCCCATGACCAAGGTGACTCCGTTCGTGTGGTTCGTCGACGGCGCCCAGGAGGCCGCCGAGCGCTACGTGAGCCTCTTCGACGACGCCCGCGTGCTGTGGACCCAGCAGTTCCCGCCCGGCCCGATGGCGCAGCAGGTCTACACGCTCGCGTTCGAGCTGCAGGGCACGACCTACTACGCGATCAACGGCGGCCCGGACATCCGCCCGAGCATGGCCTTCTCGTTCTTCATCGAGGTCGAGACGCAGGCCGAGATCGACCGGCTGTGGGACGCACTGCTCGAAGGCGGCGGCGAGCCGAGCCAGTGCGGCTGGCTGACCGACCGCTGGGGCCAGGCATGGCAGGTGGTGCCGAAGCAGCTGTGGGACTTCTACGCCTCGAGCGACGTCGAGGCCGTCAACCGCACGGTGCAGGCGATGTTCACGATGCAGAAGCTCGACCTCGCGGCGCTGCAGGCGGCCTACGACGGCTGAGCGCCCTCGATCGACGCCGCGAGCTTGCCGAGCAGCTTCTGCAGCGTCGCCTGCTCGGCGGTGCTGAGGCCCGCGGCGAGGTCGCGCACGCCCACCTCGAAGGCCGGCCTGGCGGCCTCGAGCAGTTCGCGCCCGGCGGCCGTCACCACGAGCCACGACGAGCGGCGGTCGTGGGGGTTCGCGACGCGCTCGATCCACCCGGCCTCGACATAGCGGTCGACGATCTTGCTCGCGGTGCCGACGCGCAGGTCGAGCGCGCGCACGAGGTCGTCGACGCGCGGATGCTCGATGCCGGCGAGCAGCGAGAGCACGTTGACCGTGCCGACCGTCACGCCGTGGTTCGCCTTCATCCGCTCGTCCATGCGGTCGAACAGCAGGATCTCGGTGCGCACCAGCTGGTTGAAGAACTCGATCGGTGCGTCCACGTGTGCCCCTCAAAAAGATTCCTAGGAAATTAATTCCAAGGAATGTACATTGATCATGTTGATTCCACGGAATCTATTCATCGACCATAACCGAGGGGAAGAACCATGAGCAAGGAACAACGCGAGGCGATCGACGCCCAGCTGCGTGCGTGGGCGGCGGCGGGCTTCGGCGACACGGTCGCGCAGCGGCGCGCGAACTTCGAGCGGCGCGCCCAGCCCGGCGACACCGCGGGGCTGGCATCCGCCGAGACCGAATTGGGCGGTCGCCCGGCCCTCGAGATCTCGAGCGGCGGCCAGGATGTCGGCGAGCTGCTGTACCTGCACGGCGGCGGCTACGTCGTCGGCTCGCACCGCACGGGCGCGCGCCTCGCCGCCGAGCTGGTGCGTCGCACCGGGCTGCGCGCCTGGTCGCTCGACTACCGACTCGCGCCCGAGCATCGCATCCCGGCGGCGGCGCACGACGCGCTCGCCGCATACCGCGAGCTGCTCGAGCGCGGCGCCGACCCCGCACGCGTCGTCGTCGCGGGCGACTCGGCGGGCGGGCACCTCACCGTCACGACGCTCATGCTGACCCGCGACGCCGGGCTGCCGATGCCGGCGGCGGCGGTCGCGTTCTCGCCGATGAGCGATCTCGGGCACAGCGGCGAGAGCCTCACCACGAAGGAGGGCGTCGACCCGCTGTTCAGCCGCGCCGACATCGAGTTCTTCACCGAGCTGCAGCTCGGCGAGGTCGACGCCGACTCGCCGCTCGCCAGCCCGGGCCGCGTCGGCGACCTGCGCGGTCTGCCGCCGATGCTCATCCAGGTGGGCTCGCACGAGGTGCTGCTCAGTGATTCCGTGCTGCTCGCCGGGCGCCTCGGCGAGGCCGACGTCGACGTGACGCTGGAGGTCGTCGCCGGGGTCCCCCATGTGTTCCCCGACCTGTTCGGCGAGCTCGACGAGGCCGATGCGGCGCTCGACCGGGTCGCTGCGTTCGTCGCCGCGCGGCTCGGCGCGAACGCCGCCGTCTGAGAGTCGCCCGGGTGGCTCGCGGGGCGGGCGGCGAGGCATCCGTGCCGCCGCCCGCCCCGCGGTTACCCTCGCTAGGTGTCCCGAGCCGTCGTCGCGTTCCTCGCCGCCTTCGAGGCGCTGATCACCGCGGCGATCGGCCTCGGCGTCGCCCTCGCGCCGCTCACCGTCGTATGGGCCGTGCAGTACCGCATGGCCGTGCCGTGGGGCGCGTTCTGGCGGGCCGCGACGGATGCCTGGCTGCTCGGCCTCGGCGTCGACCTGCACGTCGACCTCGACCGCGTCACGGCGCTGGGTCTGGGGTTGCCCGGCGCCGTCGCGCCGTTCACGGTGACGATCGGGGCGCTCGGCGTCGCGCTGTTCACCGTCGCCATGGGCGCCCGCGTCGGGCGCCGCGCCGCCGAGACGACCTTCGCCTTCACGGGCGCCGTGGCCGCCGTCATCGCATTCGCGGTCATCGCGTGGGTCGTCGCGCTCACCGCGCAGGCCCCGGTCGCCGGCCCCGTCGTCGGCCAGGTGATCCCGGTGGCCGGGCTCACCTTCGCCGCGGGCGTCGCGCTGGGCGTCGGCCTCGACTGGGCGCGCGAACGCGAGCACGTGCCGCACTGGATCGCCGATCGCATCGGCCCGTCCGCGCGCGCCGTGATCGCGGCGGCGCTCAAGGCCGCCGTCGGTTCCGTCGCGTTCCTCGTCGCGGCAGCGGCCCTTTTCGTCACCGTCCTGCTCTTCGCGCACTTCGGCAAGGCGGTCGCCCTCTACGAGGCGCTGCAGCCCGGTTACCTCGGGGGAGTGACGCTCACCCTCGCCCAGCTCGCGTTCCTGCCCAACGCGATCCTGTGGGCGATGTCGTGGCTCATCGGGCCGGGCTTCTCGCTCGGCCTCGGCGGCACGATCGCGCCGGGCACCGGGGTGCAGGGCGGTTTGCCGGCCATTCCGCTGCTCGCCATCGTGCCCGCGCACTCGCCGGCGGCCGCGATCGCCGTCGTCGCGATCCCCGTGTTGCTCGCCGCCGTGATCGGCTTCCTCACCCACCGCACGCTGCGCGAGGCGAACCCGCCTGCCGACACCGCGCTCGACCTCGCCCTCACCGCGGGCGGCGCAGCCGTTGCGGGTGGCCTGATCATCGCGCTGCTCGCCTGGTGGTCGGGCGGCACGCTCGCACCGGGCGTGCTCGAGCACCTCGGGCCGACGCCCTGGATCGTCGGCGTGTTCGGGGGCGTCGAGGTCGGCGTGGGGGTGGCCATCGGCCTCGCGGCCGGGCACTTCCGCGGGCAGGCGCACGGGTGGGTCGCGCACGAGACGGTGACCGACCGTCCTTCCGCGCGGCGCCCCGAAATGCAGGAAAGCTGAGCGGATTCCGGCAGTTCGCGACGCCGTGCCGACCGAGCAGACCGGGCGACGCAGACCCGAGATCGGCCTCATAGGCGGCGCCCGCTAGGCTGGAGCCGTGCTCTCGGTCGTCGTTCTCATCTCCGGGGGCGGGTCGAATCTGCGCGCGCTGCTCGAAGCCGCGGCGGATGCCGAATACCCTGCCCGCATCGTCGCCGTGGGCACCGACCGCCCCGACGCGGAAGGCCTGCGCCACGCCGAGGAGTTCGGAATCCCGACGTTCTCGGTCGCCCTGTCCGACTTCGAGAGCCGCGCGGCCTGGGGCGACGAGCTGCTGAACCAGATCCGGCAGTGGCAGCCCGACCTGACCGTGCTCTCGGGCTTCATGCGCCTGCTGCCGGCGGGCGTCGTCGAGGCGCTCTCGCCGCACCTCATCAACACCCACCCGGCGTTCCTGCCCGAGTTCCCGGGCGCACACGCCGTGCGCGACGCCGTCGCCGCGGGCGCGACGCAGACCGGGGCGAGCCTCATCGTGGTCGACAACGGCGTCGACACGGGCCCGATCATCGCGCGCGAGCGCATCGCCGTGGAGCCGGGCGACACCGAAGCCGCACTCCACGAGCGCATCAAGCCCGTCGAGCGCCGCCTGCTGATCCAGGCCGTGCTCGACATCGCCAACGGAAATCTCGATCTTAAGGAGCTGGCCCGCGCATGAGTGCCCACGCCGCCGACCCGAGCCTGTACCGCGACCGCGACGTCGTCCCCGTGCGACGCGCCCTGATCTCCCTGTCCGACAAGACCGACCTCGACGTGCTCGCGAAGGCGCTCGACGCGGCCGGCGTCGAGATCGTCTCGACCGGCTCGACCGCGGCGACGATCCGCGCGCTCGGCATCGCCGTCACCGACGTCGCGAGCGTCACGGGCTTCCCCGAGTCGCTCGGCGGCCGCGTCAAGACGCTGCACCCCTCGGTGCACGCGGGCCTGCTCGCCGACCTGCGCCTCGAGGACCACGAGAACCAGCTCGCCGAGCTCGGCATCAAGCCGTTCGAGCTCGTCGTCGTGAACCTCTACCCGTTCAAAGAGACGGTGGCCTCGGGTGCCCAGGGCAACGACGTCGTCGAGCAGATCGACATCGGCGGCCCCGCCATGGTGCGCGCCTCTGCGAAGAACTACGCGAACGTCGCGATCGTCGTCTCGCGCGCGTCGTACCCCGCCGTCATCGAGGCCGTGCAGGCCGGCGGCACCTCGCTCGCGCTACGCGGCGACCTCGCCACGAAGGCGTTCCAGCACACCGCCGACTACGACACCGCGGTGTCCGGGTGGTTCGCGGCGAACGTGGCGACCGCTGCGGGGGATGCCCCGGCCGAGGCCTCCTCGACCGACTCCGCCTTCGCGGCCACGGTCAGCGTCGCAGGCCGCCTGCAGAACGTGCTCCGCTACGGCGAGAACGCGCACCAGCCCGCCGCGATCTACCTCGACGGCGCCGCGAGCGCGCTGCAGTCGGGCGCCGGCATCGCGCAGGCCGAGCTGCTCGGCGGCAAGGAGATGTCGTACAACAACTACACCGACGCCGACGCCGCCCTGCGCGCCGCGTACGACTTCGACCTGCCCGCCGTCGCGATCATCAAGCACGCGAACCCGTGCGGCATCGCGGTCGACGCCGAGGACATCGCCGAGGCGCACCGCAAGGCGCACGCGTGCGACCCGGTCAGCGCCTACGGCGGCGTGATCGCCGCGAACCGCACCGTGACGCTCGCGATGGCCGAGACCGTCAAGGGCATCTTCACCGAGGTCATCGTCGCGCCGGGCTACGACGCCGACGCGCTCGCGCTGCTGCAGAGCAAGAAGAACCTGCGCATCCTGCGCCTGCCGGCCGGCTACACGCGCGCCGAGCAGGAGATCAAGCAGATCTCGGGCGGTCTGCTCGTGCAGGCGGCGGATGTCTTCCCCGCCGGCTCCATCTCGGGCTCGTGGCAGCTCGTCGCCGGCGAGGCCGCCGACGAGGCCACTCTCGCCGACCTCGAGTTCGCGTGGCGCGCGTGCCGCGCCGCGAAGTCGAACGCGATCCTGCTCGCCTCGGGCGGCGCCTCGGTCGGCGTCGGCATGGGCCAGGTCAACCGCGTCGACTCGTGCCACCTCGCGGTCGACCGCGCCAACACGCTGGCCGAGGGCGCCGAGCGCGCCCGCGGCTCGGTCGCGGCGTCCGACGCGTTCTTCCCCTTCGCCGACGGCCCCGCGATCCTCATCGAGGCGGGCGTCAAGGCGATCGTGCAGCCCGGCGGCTCGATCCGCGACGACGAGGTCGTCGCGGCGGCCAAGGCCGCGGGCGTGACCATGTACTTCACGGGCGAGCGCCACTTCTTCCACTAGCAGTACCGATCGGGCCGGTGGCGGCGCGCGTCGCCACCGGATCGGTCACGTTAAGGACATCCTCATGACGACCCCCTTCAGCCGCCGACTGACCGCCGCCTTCCTCGCCTCCCTCGCGGTCGCGGTGACGGTGTTCGCGGCGACGGTGTTCGCGCTGTACCTCGTGAACTCGCTGAGCCTGAACGCCGTGGGCACCTACGCGAACACGTTCGCGCTGCCCGCGCTCGTGCTGCTCGTCGTGCTCATGATCGCGGGGCTCATCGATGCGTTCGGGTCGTGGTGGGGCGCGCTGCTCGCGGGGCTCGTCGGCGGCCTGCTGGGCGCCGCGGCCGGCGGCCTCTCGATCGCCGGCAGCGGCATCGTGAAGCTGCTCGACCAGGTCGTCGGCTTCTACGGCTTCTTCATCGTCGCCGCGACGGTCGTCGCGGCGCTGCTCGGCCACCGGGTGTGGGTCACCTGGATCGGCCGCCCGGCCACCAAGGGCCGCGTCGCCTTCGTGCGCGTGCCCGCCGAGAAGCTCGCCGAGGGCATCGTCACCAACGTGCCGCGCACGCTCGTCGACCGCGACCTGGCCGACCGCCAGTGGGACGACTACGTCGCCGCGCTGACGGGCTCGGGCTGGCAGACCGTCGAGGTCGCACAGGCCGACGACCAGCCCGATTCGGTGTTCGTCGAGGATGCCGCGGTCGTGCTCTCCAAGTCCGTCGCGGTGCTCACACGCCCCGGTGCGGAGGCGCGTCGCGCCGAGGTCGCCGCCGTGGGCGACAAGCTGCGCGCCCAGGGCGTGACGCTCTACGAGCTCGAGGCCCCCGGCACGCTCGACGGCGGCGATGTGCTCGTCGTCGGGAAGACCGTGTACGTCGGCCGCAGCGGCCGCACGGATGCCGACGGCATCCGCCAGCTGCGCGAGGTCGTCGCCATGGCGAAGCTCGACCTCACGGTCGTCGCGGTGCCGGTGCACGGCGGCCTCCACCTCTCGTCCTCCGCCTCGGCGCTGCCCGACGGCACGGTGCTCTACTCGAGCCCCGAGCTCGACGGCGGCCTGTTCGGCCGCGCGCTGCGGGTGCCGGTCGGGAACAGCGCGAACACCGTCGCGCTCGACGAGAAGACGGTGCTCGTGCCGGCGTCCTCGCCCGGCACCGCCGACCTCGTCGCCGACCTCGGCTACACCGTCGTGAAGGTCGACCTCTCGGAGTTCGAGAAGCTCGAGGGCTCGGCGAGCTGCCTCTCGGTGCGTCTCTGATCTTCTTTGTCGCAAAACCTTGTGACCCGACCGGCTAGCGGTTTAGCCTGAGAGTTCGCTTCGTGTGGGGGCTCAGTCCGCGTGCGAAGCGCTACGGAACGCATGTGGATGCTCGCTCAGGAGGCCGGAATGTATAACACCACGCTTGACACGGTCGTCGTCGCGGGTGCTCCGGTCCTTCCCGCCGGGTGGGCTCCCGCCCGATTCCGCACGACGCACTGATTCGTCAGGCCGCGTGAACGCGGCATCCTCGCCGTCACCCGTCTCCTCCTTCCGCGCCCAGAGCGCAGCTCTCTTCCGCAACCCCTCTCGACGCACGAATGTCGGTGGTGTGCGGAATCCTCGATGACACATCCCACGAAGAATTGCCTGGTCCATGTCTGTCCCACTGTCGGAACACGCTCAACAACCTCATCGATCTGAGAGCGACGATCTGAGCACCCTTGCTTCGATCTCGCGCCTCTATCCCTACCTGCGCCCCGCCCTGCCGCGCATCGTGCTCGGCATGTTCGCGGCGCTGCTCGCCTCGGTCGTCTCGCTGACGATCCCGATGGTGCTGCAGCACCTCGTCGACGGCACCCTGCTGCACCGCGGCGGCTCGCGCGAGGCGGTGGTCTTCGCCGCCCTCGCGATCCTCGGTCTGGGCATGGCCGAGGCCATCCTCATCTCGCTCCGCCGCTGGTTCGTCCTGCAGCCGGGCACGCGCGTCGAGGCGACGCTGCGCAACAGCCTCTACGCCAAGCTGCAGAACCTGCCCGTCTCGTTCCACGACAAGTGGCCGAGCGGCCAGCTGCTCTCGCGCGCCGTCGGCGACCTGAACCTGATCCGCCGCTGGCTGTCGTTCGGCCTCGTGCTGTTCATCGTCAACGTCGTCACGATCGTCGTCGGCTTCGGCGTGCTGTTCTATTACCACTGGCTGCTCGCGATCGTGATGATCGTGCTGTCGATCCCGCTGTGGATCGCCGGCTACTTCTTCGAGCGCAAGTACCACGTGGTCGCGCGCCGCTCGCAAGACCAGGCGGGCGACCTGGCCACCGCCGTCGAGGAATCGGTGCACGGCATCCGCGTGCTCAAGGCCTTCGGCCGCGGGCGTTACGCGCTCAAGGGCTTCCGCGCCCAGGCCGAAGAGCTGCGCGGCACCGAGCTCGAGAAGGCGCGTGCCGTCGCGGGCCTGTGGCTGTGGCTGCTGATGGTGCCCGACGTCGCCTTCGCCGTCTGCCTCGCGCTCGGCGTCTGGCTCGTCGCGGGCCACCAGCTCACCGTCGGCCAGCTGCTCGCGTTCTTCGCGACGGCGACCGTGCTGCGCTTCCCGATCGAGTCGATCGGCTTCCTGCTCTCGATGACGTTCGACACGCGCACCGCGGTCGACCGCTTCTTCGAGGTGCTGTCGACGCCGAACGACATCGACGACCCCGAGGCGCCCGAGCACATCGACGCGCCCCGCGGCGAGCTCATGTTCGACGACGTGCACTTCCGCTATGAGGACGCGCCGGAGCGCTTCCCCGACCTCGTCGACGGCATCACGCTGACGCTGCAGCCGGGCGAGACCATGGCGCTCGTGGGCCTCACGGGCTCGGGCAAGTCGACGCTCACCTCGCTCGTGCCGCGGCTCTACGACGTCACGGGCGGGGCGATCAAGGTCGACGGCGTCGACATCCGCGATCTCACGCTCGACGAGCTGCGCACCCGCGTGGCGATGGCCTTCGAAGACGCCACGCTGTTCTCGGCATCCGTGCGCGACAACGTGCTGCTCGGCCGCCCCGACCTCGTGGGCGACGACCCCGAGACGCGGGCCGCGGCCGACGCTCAGCTGGCCGAGGCGCTCGAGGTTGCACAGGCGGCCTTCGCCTACGACCTGCCCGAGGGCGTCGACACGAAGGTCGGCGAAGAGGGCATGTCGCTGTCGGGCGGCCAGCGGCAGCGCCTCGCGCTCGCGCGCGCCGTCGCCGCGAAGCCGTCGGTGCTCGTGCTCGACGACCCGCTGTCGGCGCTCGACGTCGACACCGAGGCGCGTGTCACCGAGCGCCTCAAGCGGGTGCTCGCGGGCACCACGGCGCTCGTCGTCGCGCACCGCCCGTCGACCGTCATGCTCGCCGACCGCGTCGCCCTGCTCGAGAACGGGCGTGTGACGGATGTCGGCGGCCACAGTGAACTGCTCGCACGCAACGAGCACTACCGGTTCGTCATCTCGTCCCTCGAAGACGAAGAGGGCGGGTTCGGCTACGAGATCGAAGAGGAGGTCGGCGCATGAGCACCGCCACGGTCACCGGTGTCGCCGGCGAAGAGCGCAGCGACCTGAACAAAGACGAGTCGCGCGCCATCCGTCGCCGCTCCATGCGCCTGCTCGGCTCGCTCGTCGCGCCGATGAAGCGCCGCCTGATCATCACGATGGCCGTCGTCGTGGTCTCGACCGCGCTGCAGGTCGCCGGGCCGGCCCTGATCGGCATCGGCATCGACCAGGGCCTCGCCGCGCTGCGCTCGCACCAGTGGGCGCCGCTCGGGTGGACGGCCGTGGCCTACCTGGTCACGGGCGTCGCCGGCGCTCTCTCGATCAGCTGGTACACGGTGTCGTCGGCACAGATCAGCCAGGCGATCCTGATCGAGCTGCGCACGCGGGTGTTCCTGCACACGCAGCGCCTGAGCCTCGAGTTCCACGAGTCGTACACGTCGGGCCGCATCATCTCCCGCCAGACGAGCGACCTCGACTCGATCCGCGAGCTGCTCGACTCGGGCATCAACCAGCTCGTGCAGGGCGTTCTCTACTCGGGCTTCATCGCGATCGCGATCTTCGCGGTCGACTGGGTCTCCGGCGTCGTGCTGCTGTGCTCGCTCGTGCCGCTGTACTTCCTGATCCGGTGGTTCCAGAAGCGGTCGCAGACGCTCTTCCGCGTCCAGCGCGTCGCCTCGGCGAAGCTCATCGTGCACTTCGTCGAGACCATGACGGGCATCCGCGCCGTCAAGGCCTTCCGCAAGGAGAAGCGGAACGAGAAGGAGTTCGGCGACCTCGTCGAGGACTACCGCAAGGTGAACGCCGACACGATCCAGCTGTTCGGCATCTTCGACCCGGGCCTCGTGATGATCGGCAACATCACGGTCGCGATCGCGCTGCTCATCGGCGGCTTCCGCGTCGCGGACGGCGCCCTGGCCATCGGCTCGCTGCTCGCGGTGCTGCTGTACGCGCGTCGCTTCTTCGACCCGATGGAGCAGATGGCGATGTTCTACAACTCGTACCAGTCGGCTGCGGCCGCGCTCGAGAAGGTCTCCGGTGTGCTCGAGGAGCAGCCGAGCGTTCCCGAACCGGCGACGCCGACCCGGCTCGAGGGTGCGCACGGGCACGTCCGGTTCGACGAGGTGTCGTTCCACTACAAGCCCGGGCGCGACATCCTGCCGCTGTTCGACCTCGATGTGCCCGCCGGGCAGACGATCGCGCTCGTCGGGTCGACGGGTGCGGGCAAGTCGACCCTCGCGAAGCTCGTCTCGCGCTTCTACGACCCGTCGGCCGGTGCCATCACGCTCGACGACGTCGACCTGCGCGAGCTCTCGTCGGAGGATCTGCGCCGCGCCGTCGTCATGGTCACGCAGGAGGCGTACCTGTTCTCGGGCTCCGTGGCCGAGAACATCGCGCTCGGCAAGCCCGAGGCGTCCATCGACGAGATCCGCGCGGCGGCGATGGCGGTCGGCGCGCACGACTTCATCGAGGCGCTTCCCGACGGCTACAACACCGACGTGAACAAGCGCGGCGGCCGTGTCTCGGCGGGGCAGCGCCAGCTGATCTCGTTCGCGCGGGCGTTCCTCGCCGACCCGGCGGTGCTGATCCTCGACGAGGCGACGTCGTCGCTCGACATCCCGAGCGAGCGGCTCGTGCAGCAGGCGCTGCAGACGCTGCTCGCCGACCGCACGGCGGTGATCATCGCGCACCGGCTCTCGACGGTCGCGATCGCCGACCGGGTGCTCGTGATGGAGCACGGCCGCATCGTCGAAGACGGCGCGCCCGCCGAGCTCATCTCGGGAACGGGCCGCTTCGCGCAGCTGCACGCGGCCTGGCGCGACTCGCTGGTCTGACGGGCCGGCCTGGTCTGAAGCACCACCCGGCGCAACTCTGATCGCGCCCGACAGTTCTGAACGCGACAACGTGCGGAATTGTCGGGCGCGATCATATTCGCGGGTGCGGGTCGTAGCCTCCCGTTTTTCGAGGCGTACATAATGCGCAATTTGGCGAATTTGTACGTGTCGGAAAAGGAGAGGCTATGACCCTCGCGCGCGTGTCAGCGCGCTACGGCGTCCAGTCGGCCTGGCGCATTGCGACGCGGTAGCCCGAGGGCGTCTCGCGCAGGGGAGTGCCCTCGGCGTCGAAGTGCTCGCGCGCGGAACGCTCGTGACCGTCGGCGGGGCGGCCGTCGGCGTGCACGACGCGCCACCAGGGGACATCCGCACCGCCGTGCGCCATCACCTTGCCCACCTGACGCGACGCGCGCGACCCGAGCGCCGCCGCGATCGATCCGTAGCTCATGACGCGGCCCGCGGGGATCTGCTCGACGAGGTCGAGCACAGCCTCGGCGAAGGCGTCCGCCTCGAAGGCGCCCGCTGCCTCATAGGCGCGAAGCGGCCAACGGTCGTCGGCCGTGCCGTGGCTCACAGGGCGCGGCGGCCGATGGTGTCGCCGTACCCCGTCTCGCCGATGCGCTCGAAGCCGGTGCGGAGGAAGAAGGCCTCGGGGCCGTCCTCGCCGGGCTCCCAGATGACATAGAGGGCGTCGAGGCCGCGGGCGCGCGCCTCGTCGGCGAGCGCCTCGACGGCGAAGCGGCCGACGCCGCGGCCCTGGTCGTCGGCGTCCACGTTGATGCGCCAGAGGATCGAGCGGAACTCCACGCTCGGGGCCTCGGGGTCGAAGTCGGCCTGGATGAAGGCCACCACGGCGTCGCCGTCGATCACGACGCGCTGCCACGAGGTCGCCGGGTTCACGATGGCGGTCGTCGCGGAGTACGACACCGGGGTGACGTACTGCTCCTGACCGGGCTTGAGCGAGAGGGCGTTCGCCGCGGCGATGTTCGTCGCGGACAGGTCTTCCAGACGCAGTTGAGCCATGCGACTCACGATAACCGGGCGCATGGCTGCTGGATAGCTCACCTTTCCCAGGCATCCGCTCTCAGGCCGCTAAATATCTCGACGTCAAGATATTTCCGGTAACCTGAAGCCGCAGAGCACGTCACGATCGACCCTGGGAGTCGCCGCGCATGTCCAAGATCATCTACACCCGCACCGACGAGGCGCCGCTGCTGGCGACCTACTCGTTCCTGCCGATCATCTCGGCGTACGCCGCCAAGGCGGGCGTCGCGCTCGACGAGGCCGACATCTCGCTCGCGGGCCGCATCATCGCGCAGTTCCCCGAGCGGCTCAGCGACGAGCAGCGCGGGCCGGACGCTCTGACCGAGCTCGGCGAGCTGGCCAAGCAGCCCACCGCGAACATCATCAAGCTCCCGAACATCTCGGCCTCGGTGCCGCAGCTCAAGGCGGCCATCGCCGAGCTGCAGGCGCTGGGCTACGACCTGCCCGACTACGTCGACGCGCCCGCGACCGACGAGGAGAAGGACGCCGCCGCGCGCTACGACCGCGTGAAGGGCTCGGCCGTGAACCCGGTGCTGCGCGAGGGCAACTCCGACCGCCGCGCGCCCGGCGCGGTCAAGGCCTATGCGAAGGCGCACCCGCACTCGATGGGCGACTGGCCTGCCGAGTCGAAGACGGATGTCGTGACCATGGGCCACGACGACTTCCGCTCGAACGAGAAGTCGGTCACGATCCCCGCCGCAGACACCCTGCGCATCGAGCACGTCGCGGCCGACGGTGCCGTCACGGTGCTGAAGGACGCCCTGCCCGTGCTCGAGGGCGAGATCGTCGACGCGACCTTCCTCTCGGTCGCGAAGCTCGAGGCCTTCCTCGCCGACCAGATCGCGGCGGCCCAGGCATCCGGCGTGCTGTTCTCGGTGCACCTCAAGGCGACCATGATGAAGGTCTCCGACCCGATCATCTTCGGCCACGTCGTGAAGGCGTTCTTCAAGCCGGTGTTCGAGCGCTACGGCGCCGACCTCGCCGCGGCGGGCCTCTCGCCCAACAACGGGCTCGGCGGCATCCTCGACGGCCTCTCGGCCCTGGCGAACGGCGACGAGATCCGCGCCGCGTTCGAGCAGGCGCTCGCCGAGGGCCCGGCCATCGCGATGGTGAACTCCGACAACGGCATCACCAACCTGCACGTGCCGTCCGACGTCATCGTCGACGCGTCGATGCCGGCCATGATCCGCATCGGCGGCAAGATGTGGGGCGCCGACGGCAAGGCGGCCGACACGCTCGCCGTCATCCCCGACTCGTCCTACGCGGGCGTCTACAAGACCGTCGTCGACGACTGCAAGGCCCATGGCAAGCTCAACCCGGCGACCATGGGCACCGTGCCGAACGTGGGTCTGATGGCACAGGCCGCCGAGGAGTACGGCTCGCACAACAAGACCTTCGAGATCGCCGCCGCGGGCACCGTGCGCGTCGTGAACTCGGCCGGCGAGGCGCTCATCGAGCACGAGGTCGAGGCGGGCGACATCTGGCGCGCATGCCAGACCAAGGACGCCCCGATCACCAACTGGATCGAGCTCGCGGTGAGCCGCTCGCGCATCTCGGGCATGCCCGCGATCTTCTGGCTCGACGCCACCCGCGCCCACGACGCCGAGCTCATCAAGAAGATCGACGCCTACCTGCCCACGCTCGACACCGAGGGGCTCGAGCTCGAGATCCTCGCGCCGGCGGCGGCGACCCAGAAGTCGCTCGACCGCATCCGCCAGGGCCTCGACACCATCTCGGTCACCGGCAACGTGCTGCGCGACTACCTCACCGACCTGTTCCCGATCCTCGAGGTCGGCACGTCGGCGAAGATGCTCTCGATCGTCCCGCTCATGGCGGGCGGCGGCCTGTTCGAGACCGGCGCAGGCGGCTCGGCCCCGAAGCACGTGCAGCAGCTCGTCGAAGAGGACTACCTGCGCTGGGACTCGCTCGGCGAGTTCTTCGCGCTCGCCGCGTCGTTCGAGCACCTCGCGCAGCACGAGGGCAACGCCCAGGCGCAGGTGCTCGCCGACACGCTCGATCGCGCCACCGGCACGTTCCTCGACGAGGACCGCTCGCCCGGCCGCGCGCTCGGCACGATCGACAACCGCGGCTCGCACTTCTACCTCGCGCTGTACTGGGCGCAGGAGCTGGCCGGTCAGGAAGCCGACGCCGAGCTCGCCGCCGCGTTCGGCCCCCTCGCGGCCTCGCTCGCGGCCGATGAGCAGACGATCGTCGCCGAGCTGCTCGCGGTGCAGGGCGCGGCCGTCGACCTGGGCGGCTACTACCGTCCGGACGATGCCAAGGCATCCGCCGTCATGCGCCCGTCGGCGACCTTCAACGCGGCGATCGACGCGTTCTAAGGCGACAGGCTGAGGGGCCCGGGCGGATGTCTCCGCCCGGGCCCCTCGCGTCGGCCGCAGGTGCGGAGACGAGTCGACAGTGCGGAGCGCACCGCGTTGGAACTCCGCGCTGTCGACTCGTCTCCGCAAGATCGGCGCGCGGGGATGTCACAACCGCGCGAGCGAGGACACTTACGTGATGTGAGCACCTCGACCGCCGCCCCGCACCGGGACGACCGCGACCTCGCGCAGCAGCTCGCGCAGGGCGCGCAGGCGGCGTTCGCGGAGCTCTTCGAACGGCACTCGTCCGCCGTGTTCCGCTATGCGTGGGCGCTCGTCGACCGGCGCGGCGACGAGGACGACGTCGTCCAGGACACCTTCCTCGTCGCGTGGCGCCGCCGCCGCGAGCTGCCCGCGGCGCTCGCCGAACCCGCCGCCGAGCCGGCCTCGCTGCTGCCGTGGCTGCTGACCGTCTGCCGCTACACCGCGCTCAATCAGAACCGGCGGCGGCGCCGCGACCGCGCGGACGAGCTGACGGACGCCTCGCCCGTCGGCGCCGTGCAGGCCCAGGCATCTGCCCGCGACGAAGCGCGCGACACGCTCGCCTGGGTGCGCGACGAGCTCGCCCGGCTCAGCCCCGTCGAGCGGCGGCTGTGCGAGCTGACGCTGGTCGAGGGGCAGGGCTACGACGCCGCGGCGCGGGAGTTGGGGATGACGGCGGCCGCCGCCCGGAAACGGGTGCAGCGGCTGCGCGAGAGGCTGCGCGCCACGCGCACCGCCCTCGAGGGGACAGACACGGCCGACGGGCGCGAGAGGAGCGCACGATGAAGGAGAACGATCCGGCCCCGGGGCTCGTCGCCGCCCCGCCGACGGGCGCCGCCCTGGTGGCGCGCCTCGACGCGATCCGGGACGCGACGCTCGACCGGGTGCGGCGCCGAGAGCGCGCCGGGCTGATGGCGCGCCTCGCGGTGGGCGGCGGGGGCCTGCTCGCCGTGGCGCTCGCGGCCGTGCTGTTCGTGACGAACACGGGGCTCACGCACGGTTCGGGGCCGGCGCCGTTCGCGGGCACGCCGACGGCGAGCGCGCAGGCGGGGCTCGAGGCGCCCGCAACGCCGACGCCCCTGTGTTCGGGCGCGAGCTGCTTCGGGCTCTCGGGGGCGACCGGCTGGGCGCTGCGCGGCTCGACGCTCTCGACGACCGTCGACGGCGGGGCCACGTGGCAGCAGCGTGTGCTGCCGGCGCAGCTGCGCGACGGGTTCCAGCAGGCATCCCTCGACACGGCCGGCGACGTCGTCGCGGTCGCGGCCACGGGGTCGGCGCAGACGATCATCGTCGCCGTCTCGGCGCACGGGTCCGCGAGCTGGGCGGTCTCGAGCTACACGCCGAAGTATGCGGCGGCGGCGCTCGCGACGGATCCGACGCCGACGCCGCCCGGCCCGGCACCCGCGGCGCTGCTCGCGCTGTCGCCCGGTGGAGCGAAGGCGATGCTCGTCGCCCAGGTGCCGATCGGGTCGAGTACGGTGCGCGCCGTGCTGGCCTCGGCCGACGGCGGCCGCACGTTCACCCAGCGCAGCTCGGATGTCGGCGACGCCTGGCGCCAGCTCAGCATCGGCGATTCGGGCACCGCCTACGCGGTGTCCGACGCCGCCGCGTTCCAAGTGCAGGCCTCGACGGACTCGGGCACGACCTGGACCGACACCGGTGTGGTCGGCACCGGCGCCGACTCGTGGACGGACGGCGCCCCGTCGCTCATCGACGCCCCGCAGAGCCGGGCGGGCGGCCCCGAGTGGCAGGTCCGCGCCTCGATGCGCGCGGTCAACAGCAGGGTCGAGCTCCAGTTCTCCGAGGTCGCCGCCTCGACGACCGCGAGCGGCCAGGACGCCGAGTCGACGGCGGGGGGTCTGGTGCTCGCCGTGACGGCCTCGGGCGTCGTCCACCCCACGTCCGCTGTGCAGGGCGACCGCGTGCTGGCGCTCGTCGGGGGTGCGCTGTGGTCGGCGCCGTCGATGAGCACGGGGGCCACGTGGACGAAGACCACGACGACGGGCCTGCCCGCGGGCACTGCGTTCCAGCCGCTGGCGCTCGCCTTCTCCTCTGCGAAGAACGGCCTCGTCTGGGTCGGCGACGGCACCGCGGCCGACCTCTACGCGACCTCGGACGGCGGCAGGACCTGGTCACCTGCCGACTTCGGCGGCGCGATCGCCTCGCTGCCGCAGCCGAACGGCGGGAGCGGAACTGACGCCTCGGCTGCGGCATCCGCGGTGTCCGCGATCCTCACGAAGATCGCGCTGCCGCCCGCCGCGGTGAAACGGTCGGCCTCGCCCGCCGCCCTGCTCGACCGGGCGCCGCAGAGCATCGGGTGCCGGCCGCTCGTCGACGGCGTCGAGTGGTTCGCGGTCCCCGATCAGACGCCGCAGGCGCTGCTCGCCTGGCTCACCGCGCACAACGGCGCCCTCGCGCGGTTCGGCGGAACGGGCTCGAGCGGCACGGCGAGCAGCACCGACCTGTGGTGGGTGACGGGCGACGAGGTCGCGGGCGCCGGACTCGCGCAGGGGCCCCAGGTGCTGTTCACCGCGGTCGCCGCAGCCCACGGCTCCTCCCTCCGCGTCGACGCGCAGGCCGTACCGCAGGGCGCGAGCTGCGCCAGCGCCGGGGGCGCCTCCTCCGCAGGCTGACGGGCACAGAGACGACTGTGGGGCACATCGGATGCCGACATCCGATATGCCCCACAACAGAGAATGCACCCGCGGGCTACCCCTTCACGGCCCCCGACGAGATGCCCGAGACCAGGTTGCGCTGGATGATCAGGAAGAACACCACCACGGGCAGCGAGAACACGACCGACGCCGCCATCTGGGCGCCGTAGTCGGTGCCGCCGTTGGGCGTGGTGAACGAGGCGAGCCACAGCGGCAGCGTGTACTTCGACGAGTCCGACATGAAGACGTACGCCGTCAGGTAGTCGTTCCACGCCGCGATGAACGCGAAGATGCTCGATGCGATGATGCCCGGCGTGACGAGCGGGAACAGCACCGAGAACAGGATGCGCCATGTGCCGGCGCCGTCGATCGACGCGGCCTCCTCGAGCTCGATCGGGATCGCGAGGAAGAAGCCGCGCATGACCCAGATCGAGAAGGGCAGCACGGATGCCACGTACGCCAGGATTAGGCCGATGTAGGTCCCGGTCAGCCCGGCGCGGTTGAACACGAGGAACTGCGGGATCAGCAGCGCCGTCGACGGCAGCATCTGCACCGCGAGGATGATCACGAGGATCGCCTTGCGCCCGCGGAACTTGAACCGGCTGAGCGCGGCCGAGGCGAACACGCCGAGCGCGAGCGCGATGATCAGCGTGCCGAAGACACAGATGACGCTGTTGCGCAGGTCCTGCAGGAACGAGGTCTGCGCCAGGGCGACGATGAAGTTCGTCGCGTCGAGGTGGCTCGGCCAGAATCGCGGCGTCGCCGTCATGACCTCGTCCTTAGGCTTGAACGCCGTGTTCAGCATCCAGTAGACGGGGAAGATCCACACGATCGAGAACACGATCGCCGTGATATTGGCGCCCCAGTTGATCGGGCGGCGGCGGTGGCGGCGGATGACGCGGGCGCCCGCGGCCTCCGGGGCCGCGGTGCCCGCGAGCGCCGTGCGCTGGCCGGTTGCGGTGGTCATCAGAACTCCTCCCCGCTGCGCAGCAGGTTGCGGATGTAGATCGAGGTGATGCCGAGCAGCAGGATCGTCGTGATCACGGCGATCGCGGCGCCGCTGCCGATGTCCGAGCTCGCGAAGGCGGTGAGGTACGACCACACGCCGAGCGTGGCGATCGGACGCAGCACCTGCACGCCGGCGACCAGGATGATCTGGTTGATGACGTTGAAGTCCCAGATGATCGACAGGATCGTCATGAGCCCGAGCGTCGGGCGCAGGAACGGCAGGGTGACGCTGAAGTAGACCCGCCACTCGCTCGCGCCGTCGATGCGGGCGGCCTCGAGCATGGACTGGTCGATCTGGGTCTGCGCCGCGTACAGCGTGAGGGCGATGAACGGCACCGCCTGCCAGACGATGAGCACCCAGATGATCGCGAGCGCGCCCCAGAAGCTGTTGGTGAAGTCCTTCTGGGTGACGTTCCCGAAGACGTGCAGCTGCGTGATGAGCCAGGGGATGACGCCGTAGCCGGGCTGGAACAGCCAC